>ERZ791902.66-NODE-66-length-90332-cov-12.482039_pt1 | contig 90332 bp, 88 predicted proteins | sample MGYA00510149_ERZ791902 | MGnify/ENA primary metagenome ERZ791902 (study PRJEB30046, sample SAMN00792060) | human gut metagenome | study: EMG produced TPA metagenomics assembly of the A metagenome-wide association study of gut microbiota in type 2...
TTCCACCACAATTAAAGTCTGCCTGATAGTACAATTCCTGAAATATCTGCGTGTAGAGCATACCGATAATGAAGTTATAGGATTTGTTCTTGGAAAATCTGATGCTTCTGCTATCACAGGACCTTGCCGATAAAACGCAAGTCCTTTTTATCGGACACATTATTTTGCATAATTGACAATAAGAAAATATCTATAGAACTGAAAGAAGGGATTTTTATGGCGGTTACCAATAATATCAGAGAAATCCGGGAGGAGCGTGGCATTTACCAGGATGACCTTGCCGCTGCTATCGGATACAGCACCAAAACTGTCGGCAGGATAGAGCGTGGGGACAGCACCCCATCTGCTGAATTTATGTTGTGGATATCAAAGTACTTTAATATGCTGGTGGAAGATGTATTCCATGTGGAGGATTGAGCTGGAGATTTTTATCCAGCCTTTTTCTATTCCGCTCTGCAATTTGTAAGTTTTCTATTCCTTATAAATGATACATATAAATATATATACTAAGTTTCAAACCATTTATTCAATTCATTTTCTGCATCTTCTACCGATTGCAGAATTATCGTTTGCTCATTATCCGTAAGAATGTCTATATTACATTCCATCCTTTTTTTGATATAAACTAGTTTTTGGCACCAAAACCTATATGCACGATTCATAAAAGCAATAACCTTTTCTGGTGAATCTATTGCTTCTTTACCATGCATAATTAGTTCATCCACTAATTCATGGCTTTCTATACCATAAATCTTATAACAATAATTATATATAGTTTCTTCCTTATGCTCCGTTTTAAATAAATCCAAATATTCCTTCAAATATGAGGTATTATTAAAAGTTGAATTATTAAATAGCAAAGAAGTTTCATCAATATAGTAGCTATTTAACGCCCATATAAATGTGTCTAGCCTATCATTGCCAATTCCTTTTTTGGCACTTTGTAAATTTCCAGTCTGTGGCATAAACGAAATATTTAAAACTGATTTATATAGTTTCACGCATCTACTCAATTGTGTATTATAAAGATCCTCATATTCTGATGGCACTTTTTCCAGATAGTTTTCATATTTTTTTCTAATAGAATGTGACCATCCCGGTCCAAAATTATAATCCGTATCACCACTCATATTAATGATCTTGTTCCCAAAATCAATTTCTACATAACTCCGCTCCTTATTCTTTGCAATCTCTTTATCAATACCATAAAATAATTTATATAATATCCATGCCAAATAGCTTGTGTCAAACTCTTCCATTAGCCAATCTTCTCCATAAATTCAAGTTTTACAACCAAATTTTCATATTTTTCTTTTATTTAATAAATCACATAAGATTACTCCTGTATTGTTTTCAACTTCTTTAATCTTACAAACAGCCTCTTATCCTTCGGACACATCTTTTCAAGGTCCTCAAGACTATATCTTATCAAATCATCTTTGCTTTTTATCCCCATTCTAAATGCATACATACATAGGAAGTCATCAAATCTGACTCCATGTTCCCTATCATTCAGATCATCTACACTGCGAGGCTTTATGCCTCGCTCTTTACAAATCTTATACAACTCCTGCAATGTTGCAAGTCCCATATTACGAAACTTTATAAAATGCTCCTTGGGATATTCTCTCAATCCTTCTAATGATTCAAATCCATTTCTTCTTAGAACATTCCATAATCTGCTCGACATTTCAATATCATCATAATCTGTTTTTTCAACGTACGTAACAACTCCGTTCTTCGTATCATAAATGCAAAAAATGTTTAGTCACTAAACATTTTTTACCCCTCAATTCCAAAGATAAGATAAGCATATATGTTTCCTCTATACTGGCTAGGAATTTCATTTTGCCTTTCAATCACATCTAAAATGGTTTGAAAGCCATTATTGTGCAAATATTCCAATGTTTCCTTACGAACTTTTAAAGTCTCTATGCTCTGCTTTTGCACCTCATCCGGGACTTTATGAACAATTAGTTTTTCTGACACAGTCTGTACTCCTCATATAACTTATCAACCTCAGCTTCATACACCGATTCAGTATTAGTATCAAATAGCACCCACTCCACCAGATCAAAACAATCCGGATTATCCTGCAAGAACCTATTTACTGTATGTACCGCAATCTTTGCCGCCAACTCAACCGGAAAACTATATACTCCCGTTGATATAGAAGGAAATGCAATAGACCTGATTCCATTATCCATTGCCAGCTTCATGGAATTAAAATAGCAGTTAGCAAGAAGTTCCTCTTCTCTATTCCTTCCACCATTCCATATCGGTCCTACAGTATGTATCACATAATCACATGGCAGATTATAGCCTTTTGTTATCTTTGCTTCTCCAGTCTCACATCCGTGAAGTGTCCTGCACTCTGCCAGAAGTTCCGGTCCCGCTGCTCTGTGAATCGCACCATCTACACCACCTCCGCCAAGAAGAGAGTTGTTTGCTGCATTCACGATTGCCTGCACCTCTGTTACTTTTGTTATATCTCCCATTAAAGTCTTAATTAAGTACATTTAGTTCCATCCTTTCCAGATATCCGGCTGATAACCAAGTGTTGATTGCTTTCCGTTTCTTACTACTGGTGTTTTAATTACTTGTGGATTCTCAAGTACCTTTTCGAGCTTATCTTCATCTGCGATATACTTAATAAGAGCAAGTAAATCCTTGTCCTTACCGTCCCAGTTAACCATATTTTCTAATCCACCATTTGCCTGAGCTACCGAATTAAATTCTCCTTTGCTCATACCTTTTTCTTTCATATCAATGAACTGATACTTTATGCCCCGCTCCTTGAAAAAACGCTCCGCCTTCTTAGTATCATTGCATTTCTTTGTTCCAAATATCTGTATGTTCATATCAATATTTCTTCTCTATCTCTCCATCTATTCCATACATTTTCTTGAATGCATCAAGGTCTGCCTGATTCTTAATCAGCGTAACCTCTTCTATTTTACCTGTATGAATATCCTTAAAGCCTGCAACCTGCTCGCCATTACATATGCTCGCCTTGATTACCGGTTTCTTATTTTCTTTATCATATGTCTTTGTAACTGTCTTTTTCTTAAATAGTCCCACTTTAAGCACCTTCTTTTGACTTTGCCATCAGTATAAGTTTTTCAAAGGACTGTGCGAAGCGTACATCATCATCTTCTGTATGCTTTCTCGAGTCTCCGTTGCCACTCCGGTCGGTGCAGAACCGATGTCCACCGGACATCGTGCACCCTTTCATATGATTCTTATGAGAGCTGCGTCTTGCCTTTTTATTAAGATGTCGCTCCATAAGCATCTGATCTATATTCTCATTCGTGTACCACTTACCGGATTGGTGAATAGCATATGGTCTACGCTCCGCTTCGGTCGGCTCAAAGCCAAGGTCCACCGGACCTTGTGAGCCCTTTTCCAAGTGCCATAGCAGCGACACCATAATCCTGCGATACTACTACATCTCCTTTATGACAAATGCTGATCAGTTTATAATCTACTGCATCTGCTCCTACACCTACTACAATCACCTCGCTGTAATCAGAATACAAAATATGATTTGTATCACACAGCAATGTGGTGGAAATATTGTATTTCTCTGCTATTGTCTCAACAATGTCCACTACCGGACACGCATCCGCATCCACAAATATCTGCATTTTTCCTCAAATCCGCTTTCTTCAGTTTTAACTAACTGGTGTTCGTACTTCTATAAGATTTCCTGATGGATCATAAAATCTTACAAGCTTCTGTCCACATTCAAGTTCCATTAAATCCGTAACATAACTTACAACATACTTGCCAGACTCCAGTTTTTCAATAATACCTTCTATATCATTATCTTCAAAATATAGTTCGGTCATATTGTTATGTGGAGTTGTAGGTATTTTTGTACTGTCATACCATACATCTACATCCTGTAATACAAGCCCCTCAGACATTATCACATTGCCTTCCATCCTTGTAATCACACGTAATCCAAACAGTTCTTCATAAAAATCAATTGATTCGTCAATGTTATCAACAATGATCAATACATTTTTCAAACTCATATTTTTTGTTCCAGCCTCTCCATTTCTCGTCGAATCCATGTCATAATATATACCATAATCCATAATATAAATGTTCTATTTTGCTCCCAACATTTGATTTACCACTCTTTAGATTTCGCCTCTGGCAATTTATATTTTTCAATAAAAATACTTGCATCATCAAATTTATGCCAATACACATCCCAATGTACATCTTTTAACTTCGGAACAATAACATCTCTATAATAAGGTTCGTCAACACCCAGCATAGAGTGTCCTAGCACTATAACCTCCGTTATTTTCGTTTTATTCTCATCAATGAATTTACTTAATACATCATAATTCATTGAAAGCTTCTTTGAGAATGCATAATATATTTCTTTTAAGTTATCTATTAAACTCTTTTTACTCATCAATTTTTGACTACTTTTCAATTTAATAGAATTGGCAAAGTTTATCCATTCATCTAGATAATTATTAACTGATCCAAACTGAAATTGCTTCTTAGCTAATGCTAATATATCTCTTTCAAAATCAATTCCCTTATCGTTTAAATTTCTCTTATCTGGAAGTCTGTTATGAATGTATAATACATTAGTTTTATTTATATCAAACATATCTTCTAATGTATGCGTATAATTAAAGTTGATACCAATGCAATCTCTATCGATAACTTCATGTATGCTATCATTACTATTTTTATAGCATACATCTTCAATATTATTATAATACTCTCTTGCTATCCATTCCCAAAACCAATTATTTGTAAAATTTCTTGCAATATCTTGTGGATTATTCTTAAAAAATTGTTTAGCAGAGTTCATTTGCGCAATACTAGTTTCATAATTATTAACATCAATATCTCTATCAAACGCATCTATGTATTGAGTAATATATTTTCTATAATCAAATGTAAGTGCATTTTCCAAATCCGTCCAGCAATCTTTATCTCTAGGAATAAAAAAATCGGATTTTTCTATAATTGAAATTGCACTCTCACCTTCATATATCTTTTTATTTACTAAATAATCTCTATATGCTCTATAACTTGTGTTTAATCCTACATGGATATCTAATCCATTTCCGCAGATAATAAGTTTAATAATAACACCTCCCATTAACCAGCTAATCAAACTTACAAAGCCTATAATCAGTATGTCTCTTACCTTTAATTACCAAACCATATAGCTACTCATCTCCGCTTCATATTCTACCCTCATATCACTTTCATATTCTGCTATTTCATCAAGCATGGAATCACAACCATCCAAGAAATTTATCAACGACTTAAGGTATCTATAAACATTGCTAATATCAATACTTTTTTTATCGAACTTATATTCCAAACTGTATGTTGTTGGATATCTAAACATATCACCATTTTTATCTATCTGATCTATTGTACATAATGCATTGCCAACTATTTCAATCATTTCTAAATCGCTATCGGAGGCTCTTGCATATCTCTCAATTACAGGCTTAACGTTTTTCCATAAATCCTTCTTTATCAAATGGCTCCTCCTTTTGGAATTAAATACTTTTAACGGCACACCTTTTTCTACTCTACTGTAAAATAACCTTTTTAAGCATAATTCTATTGTATTTCTAAACATAAACATTAATGGGTAAATCTTTACCTCCGGTAAAATGTTTTGATTATCATAAATGTAATCTATAACTGCATTATATCCTGTTATCTTTACATGAAATCCTTCATCGGACACTCTTTGCCATAGATAGCAATTTCCTATGCCATGAGATGCAAAAACAAAAAATTCTGATTTAAAATTACTATCAAATACTTCTAATATCTTCCCTTTTTGCATACATTTGTAAACCAAACAAAATGCTTGTACCAAATTATTAGCCACATCAACATTATTTAAAAACATATCCCTATATTTTGAAAGAAATTCATCTTCAAAAGGAAATCTAAACATATCTGATTTACTGTCAACTTCTTCTAACGAATACAGATATTCTTTCAGCCACTTCTTTTCGGCATCATCTAAAAATTCTTCATTTCCAACTTCGTAATAGTTCTTATAAAGCATATACAAATCATGACAACAACTTTTAAATACTTCTTGAATACACTTTTTATTGTTACATATTCTGCAAATTAAAGCTTTTAATCCCAATTCAATACTTTGACGAAGCAAAAAAATTCCCGCTAGAAACCACATATCCGATTTAACATTATCATGACCACTATCAATCACTTCTTCAAATGTCTTATATCCACAATCATAAAAATCAAGAGCCAGTTTTTTATAATCTTCAAAGCAATTATGACTCCATTTAATCCCTACAACGTTTTCATTGTTTTCTATTTTCCAAAAATCCATATTTTTATATGGCCATAAAAATAACTCTTTTCCCAATACAGCTCTCCTTTAAACGTGATCCCCCTATTGCAATTAATTACAGATTTAATTCCATATAACAAATCTAAACCAAGAATTTCTTTATGATTTCTCCAGCTTTTTCCGCTTTAAAATCTATCCCTTGCAGCACTGATTTATCAAACTTCGCTTCCAATACAGATTTCTCTCCACTCTGCGCATGAACAATCACATATCTTACCGGTAAAAGTGCGAACAAATCACGTGCTACTCTGATTGTGCATGCAGCAACATATTCATGGTATAATTCTGAATTTGTTCCATCCGATATCATATCATTATGCTGGTTTATCTGAAATTCAACTTCCATAGATTTAGGATTGTCCGTACCAAATTCAAATTGACTTCCATAATCTAGCAGATCATCTACTGGTCTCATTTTCTCAATTGTTTCTAGATATGCATCTATGTCTCCGGACAAAATTCTGTGAGAAATACCTTTCAAAAAATTCCACTTATCTTGTTCCATAAACACATCATCTGCAGTTGTACTTACTAGAAGTTCAGTCCAATCTACTGGTTCATCACTTTTTAAATACAAATTTCGGATTTCATCCTCTGAAATCAATTTCGGAGCATTACCCATTGTTTCCATTTTATTGTATGTTTTATCTTCAGGTTCCTGTATCACTTCATTCTTCACAAATCCAGAATTTATATTTTGTCCTTGTGGATTCAAATAGGATTCAATACTATCATTGATTTCATATTCCATAACAGGCTGCGGTTCTCTAATTGCATTCTGAGTATAATATTGATTTTGAGTGTTTCTTTGTGTGTTAGCTTGTCTATTTCCTCCCAGTCTTTTTGTGTCAGTGTAATAAATACCGCTTCCTGGTATACCAACACTAGTCGTCACTTGTCCCTTTGTATTTATTGTCTTATGATATCCTTTACCCCCTACGCTTACGCTCATGCCTGTTTTTCCAAAGTTTAACTTAACACCCTTGCACAGCGTAACACTTTTTCTAAATCGTAATCCCATAATTTCACATCCTGTCTATTACTACAATTGTTTTATCATCATCTGACCCATTGTTTTTTGCTTTGTCTGCAATTTCTTTCATTGTCTCCTTGTTTATATCACCAAGTATAAAATCTTCAAGTTCATCTATTGATACATACTCATGTATTCCATCTGATGATAATAGTATTCTTTTACACTGATTCAATGGTGAATATTCATTCACACAAATACCTGTAGCATATTTTAGATTTCCACCACCCAAACAATAGGTTATCTCATTCTTATTGCATGTATTTGCTTCTTCTATCTGCCCTCTGTCCAACAGCCACTGATATGTTGTCTGATCTTTTGTAAACTGTTTTAAATAGCTACCCTGCAAGCCATATATTCTTGTGTTTCCAACATGAAAAATAAAGCAAGTATCTGGTAATAAAATTATTCCTGTAAGCGTAGTTGCCATGTTTCCTTTATCTGGAAACTGTTTTGCATATTCCAATAGACCTGTATTACAGTTTTCTATAAATTGATGCAGTTCTTCTGCTGTAATATCCCATATATTAATTTTATCAAACTGATTTAATATATATCGGCTAGCAAGCTCTCCACCTGCATTACCACCTACGCCATCTGCAATTGCTACCAAAGCTTTGGAATTTATCTGTGTTTCAGAAAATGAGTCAGATATAATATGCTCGTTCAATAATGCTGCATCTTCACATATTGCTTTTTTATATCCTTTTTCAGAATAAATAATTACTCTCATATTGCCACCTGCCTCTTAATTTCTTACACATATTATTCTTCTCTATCCTCATGTGCTTCTGTACATTTTAATGAATACGTCATATTTTCATTAACTATAGACTCCACCTCAATTTCGCAGTCAGAAAATAGCTCATGGTCAAACATATACCTAGAAAGAGGATTAATAAACATACTCTCAACAATGTTGCCAATACCTCGTCCACCATTGTCCAAATTTCCTATTGCCGCATTTAATAATGTGCCATGTGCTTGATCTGACAACACAAGCTTAATTCCTTTATCCATTTTCAAATTGTTAATTATACGATTTATCTGAGAATCAAGAATTTCTCCAGCAACACTTTCTCTGATAAAATCAAACACAACAATGTTTTCTCCGATTCGATTCAGTATTTCCGGTCTTCCCAATTCCAATTTAAAATAATGCTCTATGCCTTCTCTTACTTTAGATTGCACTTCTTCATAGGACATATCAGAAGAAACAACCTGCTTACGCTCACCACTGGCAGTTGTCTGATATATTCCGAGATTGCTGGTGAAAATAATAATTGTTTCAGAGAAATAAACTGTATTGCCTTGTCCATCTGTCATTCTTCCATCCTCCAGAATTTGAAGGAACTTATCTAAAATAGACGGATGTGCCTTTTCTATCTCATCAAACAACAGTATGGAAAAAGGATTATTTTTTACAGCATTTGTCAGCTGTCCGCCTGCTTCATAGCCAACATATCCCGGAGGTGCTCCAAGTAATTTCTGATCACTATGTGATTGTCCATACTCACTCATATCAAATCGAATGCAGCATTTTTCATCGCCGAATAACTTTTCCGCCAGAGTCTTTGCTGTCTCTGTTTTACCAGTACCAGTCGGACCTGCAAAAAATAGTACTCCCTTTGGCTTTCCATGTGATGCTGTTTGAACTCCTGACATACCTGTTACTGCACGTTTAATAATATCAAGTGTTTTAACTATCGCATAATCCTGTCCCTTTACTCTTTTTCTAAAATCTTCTTCCGCTGTTTTCAATTCAGAAATGCTTAATTTATTCCATGGGTTATCCTTAATTCCATACTTATATAAGTCAATAACATTGCACATATCTTTAATATGTATTCTTTCATTTTTACACAATCTTCTTAAACCATTTAATTCTGTAAAACTGAATCCTTCTGTCAATGCAACAAATCTATCCTGAATCTTTTCAAGTTCACCTGGATTTTCGTTATAGTATGGAAACTCATCTACATAAATATCACCTGCAAAAAAGGTTGGAAAATTGTCACCCTTTACAAGCAATTCCCGCTCTTCCTTTTCAGAAGTTCTTAATGTTATTGTTTTTACATTCGGATTATCCAAATAAAACCATGCCGGTATATCATTAATTTTATTAACAATAAGTATGACCAGATTTTTTAAAATTCCCTGTTCTGTTTTTACATCTTTTCCCTCTAAAGAGGCTTGCATTAATACGGTAAAGCTGTCAACTTCAGACTGCTCCATATTATCCGGCGAAGTTATATATCTTGAGGCAAAATCCATTATTACAGTAGTAGCCTCTTGGTTCTGCGTTATAGCTGTTCTTGTAAGTCTTGCTGCAGTTGCATTTCGTCCTCTAAACTCTGCCGCAATACAACCGTCAGCTACACTAGCCTGTACTAACTGTGCAAATTTCTGGATATATCCTTCTTCACAATTATTATAAAATCCTCTGATACTATCGTAGAATACAATATTCTGATATCCTTCGTTTTTTAAATGATAATGCAAATACTCGGTTAGTCTCAATATACTACCCTGTTGCATACCATCATCTCCGGAATATTGATATTTATCCAGCACATTACCTTCTAATATTACAATTGGCTTTATTCTGTCAAAAATATCAAGTTCCTTTTGCCACTTAGGAGTAAAATCGCCCATTTATATATCCTCCTTAAAATCTAAATTCTCTATTATGAATGCCAACCGATATGACCTCATTATTTATCATAAAATTTTGAATCTCATTATGATTTTCTCTAATATATTTTTCATACTTATCACGATACTGATCACTTAATATATGAATAATTTGATTAGAGGATCCTCTGAGAAATGCCCCATCATTCAGTTCTTCCTTATATTCGCCATCGATTAGCACTGATATTCTGTCTAATAATTTTATTTGAGCTTCACTTGTCAATTCTTTTATTTGGTAACCTGTATATAAAATAACATCTTGTGAAATGTCTGCTACCCGTGTCAGTAAATCTGTCAGTTCATCTGCCTGTTCCACAGGATCGCCTCCAGTAATCGTAAAGCCATCAATTTCATGTCCTACCGCTACAGTACGTATCAATTTTTCGACTTGCTCAATCGTAGCAAAATACTTTTCATCAGCTTTCCAAAGTTCCGGATTACTACAACCTTTACATTTATGATGACATCCTGCAAACCATATTCCAATTCTATTTCCAGGTCCAAGCACCTTTACTGGATAAAGGATTCTTGCTATATACATTAAACATTCCTCAATATCAAATATGCAGCCCCTGATTGTCTGCTACCATTTGTTTCATTTCCACCTAAACCTATTTCATCATCTACATGCAACTCTGTTTTTTCAGCTATCTTTTGATTATTTATAAAAGTAAAATTTGTATTGCTAAGATTTTCTATATAAACCTTGTCGTCATCTTTCATAATTTTGGCATGCTGTCTGCTTACATATGCTTTATCCGCAAGATATTCTTTCATTTCATTTTCTCTTCCTAATATCGCAGTTCCATCTTTAATTTCATACGCATATTCTCCATCTAACGATGTCATTACATATTTGCAAGTATTATTCTCACTTTGTAATATTGGTGCAATATCCGAAATGTCTTCTCCACACTCAACACATTTCTTTGCTGTAGCCGAATTTATGCACCCGCAATCGCAGACCCTTACATATTTTTCTTCCACATTTTCAGATGTATTCTCCTGAGCAGTAATTTTTGCCTGTTCAGTTGCTTCATCAGTAGCTTTTACACTTGTCAGGTCAGTCTCGCATCCAATACATTCAATCATATTGGGTTTGTTATGCATACCGCATACCGGACATATCTTGAACTTTTCCATATAATCACTCTTTTCTTAATACCTGTTTTCTTTTCTCTGTCTGTTTTTTGCTTGCAGTTTCAAGCACATCAACTTTATCTGTCATATTAAAATCACTTACATTTATAATTTGTGCATATTCTTCTGCTGGTGGTAACATAGAAATCCTATTCATCAATATAACACCTTTTTCTTTAAGTCTCCTCTCAATTTCCGGAAATTCATCACAAAATTCCACCATCTCATCACACAATACAGAACTTTCCTCTTCAGAAGGTTCTCTATCACAAGTGTCTACTCCACCTAACTCCATTGATATCTGCCCATTAGCCGCATATGTAACATTAACAACTGAACCTGCGGAGAAATGGTATAGTTCATTTCGGAACTTTCTTCCACTCTTCTTAACCACTTCTCTGCTTCCTACCACATTATAGCCCATATCACGCATAACCTGATCCAAGCTCTCTGATATATATTGCTGTTCTTCTATTTTCGCACTTTGCGATTCCAGTTCTGCAACTTCATGTCTTAAAGAATTCAAAGTATCCATTGAAAAAGTAAATGAAATCACAGGCATTCCTAAGCATTCACTATAATATCTATGTTTTGATACAAGTTCATCAAATTCTTCTCCATATTCTTTGATCTGTTCTTCATACGCCTTACATCTTTTTATATATGGAAGAACTGTCATAGCATAATAATTATCAATAAAACTGTCGTCTGTTATTTCCTGTGCTCTTATTAGAATTGCAATGCATTCTTTTTGCAAATCAGAACTGATATTAAGGCTCTGTATTTCATGCAATACATCTTTAATTTTTGCTTTTTGGCTCTCTAAATGGCTCTGTGGCTTTACAATTTCATCATCGATTCTTATCGACATACCTTCAGTAATGCTATCCTCTATATTCTTTGACAATGCAGCATTGATTTCACTACTCTGGCTTTCATATTGAGCTACAATTTTTCTTGCAATTTCTTCCACTGTTTTAGCCTTAGTATTAAATGATTGCAGGCTTTCTAACCCACTTTGTTTACTTAAACCAGCAGATTCTTGAATAATCGCCTCAATTTGTATTATAGATTTGCGAATACTCTGTTGTACCTCATTTCCTTCCCCAACTCTGTCTACAAACATATCAATGCTTGTTGTTGCAGTGTCGAGCCTTTCTTTTAATGCTACAATCTCTCCTCTATACTGCTGCAGCTTGTCCAATTCTCGCTTTGTCTTTCGTTCTCGTTCTCTTGCTTCCGCTAATATTCTCCGTTGTTCCGGAGTAAGTGTATATCTTGCTGATTTTGGTCCACTCATCCTACTTATCACCTTTTTCCGCCTGTAATAATTTAAAATAATTAATTTCTAGTTTAATATTTCTTATTTGATCATCTATCGCCAATATTTCTTGTTCTCTATCATTTATAGCTTTAAGAACTATATTCCTTCTTTCTGAATATTCATATATTTTATCATTTTTCTCAAATTCCATTTTTGTAGGAGCACATAATTGCAATAAAATCATTAAATTGTTAATACTATTATTAATTGTCAATTGCTTTTCAAATTGTGTCTTTTCTATAACCAATTCCTTTTTCTTCGATTCTAACTTTTCAATTATTGCTTCTTTTAATACATATAATTTTTTCTTATGCATTTCGTTCACATATTGAATTCCCCAATTAAATACAACTAAACAAGATGGAAGTAAAGCAGAAACCATAATAGTAACAACTGTTTCTAATGATGCATCTTCAAAATTCAATATATCAACAATCCAAATCCCTATAAATGAGCCAACTAATGAAATTATAAATACCTTACCAGCAGATCTATTTATAACATTAGCTACAAGCATAAGCATCACTACCCCAACAATTATAATTAGAATAAATAACCCAGCATATTTCGACAAATTCATTTTTCAACCTCAATTTATTTCACGTATGTATACTAACTTAATTTATTGATATGAAGATCTTGATTTTGAAATCTTAATATTGGAATTATAACCATTAAGCAATAAAAATCTATATATATCTTCATCTGATACTTTTGCTTTAGGTCCAATTACTATTTCATTTATGATTCCATCACAAATACAATCTTCAAATTTTAAATCTGCATAAGCAACTAATTTATCATTTTTTGCAATATATTGCATAGGTTGTAATATCAACTTATTCTTTGAGTCAAGATTAATAGGATTGCATGTACGTGAGCAAAATTCGCTTTCATCCATTTCGTCATAAATGCCCGTATTATATACAATTCTTACTTCTTTTTCTTCCGCAAATGCTGGATTTTTCATGAATGGGAATACTTTTTCAATATTTACATCTAAATATTCGCAAAAGCAATCAAATTCCTCTACAAAATATTCATTATATTTATCTGAAATTCTAACCTTATCTTGCTGAAACATATTGTACATATAATTAAATGTAGGTTCAAACAACTCTTCTCTGATTTTCTTTTCTTGTTTATCTTTCTGATAAATTACATTGCCTATCAAAAAATTATTTTGTTTTTTTAAAAGTTTTTTGAGTAAACTATAATTAAATCCAATAGCTATACCTACACCATCACCCCCATATGCTCTCCACTGACTTAGCATATCTTTTTCTTTTGAAAAACAAGTAATTAGTGTCTGATGATTTAAATACAATTTTATATCATTTTCTAACTGTTCCAAATGGGTATGTGCATTATCATTGTACCAATATGTTTCTCTTAGATTCATTTGTATTCCTTTATTCTGCAATTCCTCACAAAGCACATGATATAGGAAATCAATCCCCCATTTTTTCTCCATATAATCATTCGTTTTATTTAAATCACTCAATCGTAATGTCTTGTTTTTTATAATTTGAATAAAAGTATCCAATAGGCAATAATGATAAATTGTTTCCATTTAATAATTTCCTTTCCATAAAATTCTTCAACAGATATGAATACCATATTACTATGTAATAACTTAACAACCAGTAAAAATCATAGCAAATCAAATTCTTCATAACGCTTTACTGGAATACTAAATTTTCTAGCATATTTCATTGCTGTACTTCCTGCATTACAATAAATAATTACATCATGACTATAAATTCCCAATATATTCTCCCAAGAATCTGGATTAATTCCATATATCATTTCACAGCTATCAGGAATTCTTATATGTGTTTTACATCCATAACATCCAATATTTCCGAAGGCATTTTTCCCAATATTTTTTACACTATTGGGTATATCAATTTTTTTTATATTATTACAGTTTTCAAACGCACCATTAGCAATACTATTTATACCATTTGAAATAGTAAGTTCTTTCAATTCTTCACACCAACTAAATGCTGATTTAGACAATTCTTTTATCGCAGATGTAATATGAATACTTTCTATTTTAGATGATGAAAAAGCACTCTCTCCAATTATCCGTAAATTATCTGGTAATTTTATCGTTTTTATACCACAACGGCAAAATGCTCTTTTGCCTATAGAATCTAAATATTGTGGTAGAATAACTTTTTTAACTGTCTCATAATTTTCAAATGCTTTTTCGTCTATTTTTGTAACCAACAAATCATTTATTCTATCCGGGATCACTACAACATCCAAATCATCAAATCCAGTATAACTTTTTATTGTTATCTGACCATTCACTTCTTCATAATCAAATAATGTATTCCAGTCATATTTATTGGCTTCATCATTATTTTCTCTGATTTGCTTTTCAACATCTGAATCAATATCTGCAACAAATTCTTTTGCTGTATCAATTTTTTCCATTATAGAACTGTTTGATAATACATCCGATATTGTTGCATTACCTATTGGGGAATCATTTATCTTTTTATCTGTAGCAGCATCTAATAATTTTGCTATTTTACTTGCTTTTTCGGCACTTGCAATATATTCTTTCACACGCTCAGATTGATTAATTTGTGCAATGGTACTTATTTGCTTTTCTAAAACTTCTACTCTTTTTTCGAGATTATCAATCTTTACAATCAACTCTCCTTCATCCATACATAGCTACCTCACGTTCATTTCAATTCCGTCAATATTTGCTTCAGTTCTTTCAAGTTATTCCTCGTATAAACATTCTGGTTAATTTCTTTTAACTGTAGTTCTTTATTACTTATTTTTTCCTTAAGCTGCTTTGATATTTCAAATATAGTTTTATTTTCCAAACATAAATCTAAGTTATATTTTCTATTTAATTCGCACACATTATTAAATACTTCTCTATTATTTTCTAACTTCATCTGATTGTATTTACTATTAATAGTGCTATCTGAAATCACATCTAACAGCATTACTACTTCATCAGCAATTCTTTCCTTATCACTTATTTCAGTTAATTTTCTTATAATGTTGTTTAACTCTTTTATTTGTGAATTCAGTTTATTTTTTATTTTATTTAATACATTTTTTTCTTTCTCGTCATATATTTCCATGGGATATAACGAGATAAAATAAGCAATACCACAAATAACTGGTTGAACACCAAATGCCGCAAATAATCTAATTGATATTCCATCTTCTTCCCAATAATAAGGAGTTTTGACTGTTGAAAGAATTATCAATTGAATTATCCCCAAAATTGCTATAACGCTTAGGATATAACCAATATTCCATAATTCCTTCACACACAGATAACATACAACTATACATGTTATTACAACGCAAATTCCAGTAGCGCACCATGCTCCAATCGAACCAGATTCATTCAAAAACACAAAACAAAATAAAGTACCTGAACCTGAAAAGAATATAAGTAAAAGTATTCCTATTATCAACCAACCCATATTTTTCTCCATTTATGTGATTTGTTTACATTCGGATATTATTATCCTTGTATAGCCTCTCTCCAAGCATTAAGCTCTTTCTTTTTTCCCAATGCTAACAACCAGCTTTCAAATTGCACATCCAAATTATCATCATAATCTATAAGTCTATGACACGCCTCTTCAAACTTATCATATGAATCATCTAATAGAGACTTCATATAATCCGCAAACTCTCCAACAGTTCTGAACTCTTTCCCATCAAACTGCATAAGTTTTTGTCCTGATAACAAATATGCCATTAAATATAGATTTTTCTTTTTCAGACGTGGACTATCAGCTAATTTATCCCCGTCTTCCAGCCCTTTCACTGCTTCTGAAAGGGTCTTATTTTTTCCGGCTTTTATTTCAACATATTTTGAAAGCATTTTTTCACTAAGTATCTCATGATAATAATTTTCACTACTTGAATCATTTTTCCAAAGTTTTTCAAGAACTTCTCTTCCAAGAGCCGGCAGTCCCTGATATATATGTCCTTTCCAATAAAAGTCTGTAGTCTGAGGATTTAATTTATACAACAGATTCCAGAATATCATGTCATCTCGTCCGTTTACACGTGTTGCTTCTTCCTCTGCGTCTATACAGAAGCTAGCAATTTCAGGATTACATGCCTTAAAAAATCCAGACAAAATTCCCCTAAACAATTGTTTCTTTCCTTCATTCCAGTTTATAGCAAGAGCCTTTGTAAGTTCAGATACTTCTACATAGGTTTCACCCATAAATTTATATGGGTTCATATCGCCTCCCTTAGAGTTGCCAATTCCTTCCCCTGGAATAACTTGTTTAACTCCTTCACACCACTTTTTGACCTCTTCATATGTCCATCTTCTGTTAGGATTTGATTTGTTCTTTCGGTTTGTAATGTCATAATATGTACATGCTGCAATCAAGTTCTGTAATTCTACCGGCATGTCATCAGGAAATGGTATTCTTTGTACTGAAATATACTGTTCGATAGCATCTTGTTCCATATTGTTATATGGAGTATATCCACAGAACAACTCATACAATGTTATTCCCAATGAATAATAATCCGACTCTTCCAAAAATAAATTGCGGAATGTTTCCGGTGCTGAATACTCCGGTGTCATTCCTGTTTTTGTTACAATAATAGTATTATTGTCCTCTCTTACAGAACTGATACCAAAATCAATAATAGCAACATCTTTCTGATTATCCCCTACCATGATATTCGATGGCTTTAAATCTTTATGTAAAATACCATTATCATGCAATACCTTTAACCCCTCATTCAGACTTGGTATGACATCATTCTTTAACTGCTCAAATGTATATTTTCTACCCTGTAGACTGCCATATTTATAGTACGGAATTATTTCGACAGGATACCCATTTATCTCTCCTGTCTCATAAATTGCAGCAACATACTTAGATCTGATATTCATAAGTTTATTTGCAATTTCCGGCTTTATAGCAACCTTTCTCCTATATACCTTTGCAACATACTGATTATTTTCATATTCAGTTAAATATAAATCAGCTTCGCCTGTAACAATATCCATTTTTTTAATAACAGAGTACTTTCCACATAAAATACTACCCGCTGCAATTGAAGAAGATATTCCTGCCACATCAACATTTATTACAGTTGCATTGCTGCTCTGATTTAATGCCGGATTTATTACAGTTGCGTTATTTTCTGCGATTTCTCTATTAATCTGCGTTTCATTAGCCATTTCAAATTCTCCTTACTTAATATGCATTTTTCCATCAATAATGGTAACCATATTATTCTGCATCATATAATCAATAGTATCGTTCATTGCTTTTGCGATTTTAGGTCCCATTCTGTCATATCCAAAAATGCTTGTTACTTCTGCGCACAATGCATCTTTGTCAATTCCATATGAATGCTTTATTACTGTCATCATGGCATCCGCAATTTCCATTTTTGAAATATACTCAATGTTTCTATCTTGTGCTCCATTAGGAATTCTTGCTTTTACATCTGTAAATGTCTTAAAACGTACAAATCCATCTTCTATTACAACTTCATTTGCCATAACATTCTCTAATGCCTGGTCAATTGTATATCTGATAGGCTTCGTCGCTTTTTCATTTCCAAATGCACTTACTAATCTACGATACAACAAATCTAGATGTATCGGTTGTTCTACTTCAACAACTGCTCTGATTCTTGCAGACAAATTTTCTAAATTTCCCTTGTTATAATCAAATACAGCAGTTCTCCAGTCTCCTATGCGATAATACGGAAAGTTTAGTTTAGATGGTTCAACAGATGTTTTCTGCAGGAACTCTACTTCTACATTTTCCTCTTTTTTCTCAGGAAAAGATACTTTTTCTTTATTGGCAGATTCTTGATAGGTATTAATTGCATTTTCAATAAAATCTAATAATCTTTTTTGCTCGCCAACCTTATTATTAATCCATTCTGTTGACCATACCCTGAACATCTTCCATCCCATCTGTTCCAGAACTGACTTTCTCAAATGTTCTCTATCTCGGGTTGTCCTAGCCATATAATAGGAATTTCCATCACATTCAATTCCTGCCACATAGCACCCCGGATATTTCGGATGTTCAACTGCTATATCAATTTTGTAGTCTGAGTTTCCAACATATTGTTTAACGTGATACCCTTTACTTGTAATGAATCTTGCAACACCATTACAGAACTCATCTGTTTCATATAATACATTAGAACTCTTATGCGGATGCAATACCGCACTACCTTTTATAGCAAATTCTATATAATCCTTGAGCATCCTTATGCCCTCTGACTTTGTTTTACTTAAGTCAATATCATATGGCATAATTGAGCCAACCAATTTTATATTATGTTTTGCTCTTGTTATGGCAACATTTAGTCTTCTTTCTCCACCTTGATGACCTAATGGACCAAAACGCATATACATTCTTCCATTAGGATCTTTTGCATAACAAATACTGAAAATAATGGTATCACGTTCATCTCCTTGAACATTTTCCAGATTTTTTATAAAAAATGGTTCTTCTTTGTCTTCAGAAAAGAAGCTTTCATACCTTGGATTTCTTTCCCTAAATTTTTGAACAGCTTCTTCAATAGTTGATTGCTGTTTCTCACTAAACGCAATAATTCCAAGAGAACGATCAGCATGCTTATCTATATGTTCTTTTATAAGTTCAACACATTTATTTGCCTCTTGAATGTTACATCTGCCTGAATAAGTTCCATTTTCTACATACACATATTCAACCCCTGAATCTGCTGCTACAGTATTGCTGCTAGGAAATGTTATCAATTTATTTTTGTAGATTTCCTGATTAGAAAATGCAATTAAATCTTCATTTCTGCTTCTGTAGTGCCATAATAAAGATCTATTTGGCAGACTATTGGTTGCCTCCTCCAGAATTGAATCATATATAACATCATCCTCTTCCTCATCAGAATCATATTCTCCATCTGTATTATTGGTACTTGCTGCAAAAAAGCTTGTGGGTGGTAACTGTTTGCTATCTCCAGCAATAATTACCTGCTTTCCTCTGCAAATTGCACCTATTGCATCTTGAGGGAATATCTGTGATGCCTCATCAAATATTACCATATCAAACTTATATGTCTCTGCTTCCAGAAAATATGAAACCGACAATGGTGACATCATCAAACAAGGTTTTAATTTCAATAGCAGATTTGGAATTGTCTTGAATAATTTCCTTAACGGCATAATCTTTCTTTTTTTATTTAATTCATGTAACAATACTCCCATTTCATCTGTCGTGCGATTAAAATTATTTCTATTAGGCATATCAGAGATCAACTTTTCCCTAATACGCATTTGAGCAACCGGCAACTGATGATCATCTAATTCACAAAATCTTTCAATTTTGCTTTCTTGTATACGTGCCCTAAATTGTGCAACTGCATCATCTCCTGAACAATTAACTTCGATCCACTTCAAATAAAACATCTTCATAAAGCAATCCACTAATGTTCCTGCTTTATAATATGAATCTTCTGCTCCCGTAACAAAAGACTCAAGTCCGGCTTCGCAACACTTTTTTCTGCTGTCACGAAAATCAATCCATGTATCTAAGGTTGCCAGCTGTTCTACACAATTTGTCCATCTCACAAAAAGTCTTTTTAAATCCATACCCATAAAATCGACTGTTTCATCAAATAAACTGCAAATCCATTTGTATTCAGATTCGCAATTGAGCAGATCCTTTATATCGTTCTCAATTTTTTCATGTGAAATTCCTAATGTATCACAGCCTAACACATTCTTGATAAATAATTTTCCACATTGTAACTGGTTTGCTAACTCCTTTATTTTCAAACAATTATCAACCAATGTGATTATATTATCCCAGTTTGTTTTCTGATCATCAAATAAAATGCCAAATATGCTTTTATACACTGTCCGATTCTCAAATAACATTTTTCTGAATTTCTGTTCACTCTGCAATTTTTCCAAACATTCTATAACATCAACTTTTTCGGTTTCAGATTTAACAAAAGACAATACAGTCTCATTTTCACTCTGCAATTCATCGCAATTATATAATAAGCTTTCTACTTGTTTTTGAAGTTCGTCACATCTGATGCTTGCAATGTCTACACATGATAACTTTCCACACAAATCTTTAACAATATTTCTTGATGATTCCTCTGAGTACTCTAATTTCAATGGATAATCTGGTGCACTCATCATATTTCTCACTTCATCCGGAACTTTATCAAACATAGCCTTTAACTCATCAACAGCTTCAATTCCAAACTTAATTTCCTGCAAATTGCTCATATCCTTATTGACGATGTCTCCTAAGAATTGTTGCAATTTTTTCTCTGTATTTTGCTTTTCTTCATTCACCTTGTCATATTGTATAATCTGTTCAATTAATGCATTAAGTTCTGAAACAGTAATATTCTCTGGTTGTAGGAGCAATATTTTAATATCATCATACAACTTATACACTCTATTCCAATCATCTAGTTCATTAGATATATCTCCCAATGCCGACGAAATAGTTTGTTCTTCAAAAATGCTGTTTAAGCCCAGCTCACCTATTGATATATATAATTTATTCAACAAATCGCTTGCAACGAGGAAATAATTCCTATCATCATTATTATATTTCTCAATATAAATTAGTAATTTTAAGCCAACATCATCCAATGAATAACATTCCCTATATGCTTCTCTATCCTCTCTGATTTGCATAAAATTAGAATTAATGCCACAGAATTTTCCGCCCATAATCTTCCGTAACATCTCTTCATTTTCAACAAACCACTTTTCAATTTCTTTGATTGTTTGCACTTTTTCAAGCATCAAAATAATAGCATCTGTTCCCTTTAATGAGGCAGAAGCATTGTGATATAGACCTTTTAATAATTTGATATCTTCCCGATATGATTTTTTAAAAATCTTAAAGAAGCCTTGATATTCTGAACGAAAACGCCCCAGCAATTCCATATATGCTAATTGGAATACTTCATCATTCCACTCTTCCTCAACTTCTCTTTTTAATTTGCCATATGTATTTGTCTTTTCAATACACAATTCATATTTTTCATTAAAAATATCATTCTGTTGATCATCAGACCACCCTGTTCCCGGCAATATGTCTCTGACAAGCAAATTACAAATTTTTATATATCTCTGAATTTCTTCATACCTATCTGGCAGTTCCCTTACATGTGAAACTTTATCTCCCACAGAGCTTTGAATTTCTTCATATAATTTCTTAACAGTAAGATATTTTTTATTTTTTTCTTCAATGCATTTGTTTAGTTCATTGAAATTATACTCATTTATTTGTTCATATCCTGCTACCTCTGTAATATTGAAACTATCCCTAATTCCCTCTATTATCTCTAATTTACTGCTTGTTGCTATTAGCCCTTTAATCGTAGATAACTGAGAACTCAATGTACTATATTCTTCTATTGTCTGAGTGTATTCCTCTGTACTAGTTTCAAACCACTTGTCATCTACTAAATATTTTTCATCAAGGATTCTATGTAATCTGTATTTGCCATACAAATCACAAATGGTATCTGGATGCTGCACTTTTATAGAATCACAGAACTCGTCAATTTCATGTAAAATTCTATCAAAAGCTTCATATAAGCTGTTAATTGATTTTGCTTTTTCAGTTACTTCAAGTACATATCTGTTCCAATCGTACTTTTCAGTTGTCAGATTTGATTCTATGATTTCTTTTATTTTTTTAATTTTGTCTAATTTACTTTCAGCATCAATCAAATAGAAACCTGATGTAAAAAGTTCATCCAGATATTTTCTATTACGAATTACAGCAGCTTCCTTTTCAGTCAGTTCCTTTGCTGTATTCTGGGCTCTGCTCAATATATCATTATCATCAATCCATCCAGTTGGAATTGCTTCACTCTCTGAGCATTTCTTAATTAATTCCAAATACACAGAAATATTCTCAAGATTTGCAATTACCTGCATATTATCCGTATTATCAATCTTTTCGAAATCATCAATAACACTTTTTATATTGTGTAATGTATGCGTCAGTTTTTCATTTATTTGATTTGTTAAATCATATGTTACATTTACTATATTTGTTCCATTCCACGGATTCTTATACCACTGTTCCCCTAAATTATTTTTTGCCTTATCAAAATCCACCACAAGCAGACCAAGCCTGTTTACTTGATCTTTTGTCATATTCTCTGCTGATTTAATTTCCAGTGGTAATTCTATTGTATCCTCTAATGCCACTAGAGCCCCATATACTTCATAAAGGCTCATTTCCAGCGGCATTTTTTCCTCATGAATATCTGACACATATTGTCCCAGAAATTCCTTTAATGTATCTAGTTCTGTCAGTTTAGCAGTTTCCTCTGCTTTAACCTTAATCGGACTTAACTCAAGGCTTTTCGCAAGTTCATCTAAAACCTCTTTTTTATTTGCTTTATAATTATGCAACGCCAGACAAAAATCATCCAAATGCACTTCTGAAAGACGTTTATAAACAACTTCTAGTGCAGCTGCTTTTTCAGATACAAATAAAATTCTCTTACCATCTGCCAGCCCTTGTGCAATAATATTTGTTATCGTCTGGCTTTTTCCGGTTCCAGGAGGTCCTTGCATAACAAAACTAACGCCTTTTTGTGATAACAATATTGCATCTTGTTGGCTAGAGTCAGCGTTAACAACCTGATATGTGTCTATCGACGGAATACTATCATGATCATAATTATAAAGTTCCTCTGGTATCTCATCCAATTCACTATCCTCCCCTGCAAACGCACGGATGATAGGATTACTCTTTACGTTATCCTCATTATTGCACAAATCCTTATACATATTTATTTTTAAGAAAGATACCAGACCTAAACTATTTTCGCGAATTACTCTCCAACCTTTTCTATCTACCAGTTTCTCCATACTGTTCATAAATTCGTTAAGAGATTCTTCATCCGGATCAAATGTTGGAAGTGTTATGCCATAATCATGTTCAAACAAATATGCTAATGTTGGATTTACAACTATGTCATCATCATATTTTTTTAATATATAAGGTGTATTTATTGATTCCAGCACCAAAGAAACTGGTACCAAAATTAGAGGTGATTTTATCCATGGCGACGATGTATCATTCTTTTCCTTCCACTCTACAAAGCCTGATACCAAGTATAAAATATTTGTTCCCTGCTCATCTAAAGCAAGTCTTGACTTAGACCTCATCTGTTTTAAAGTCTTCTGTCTTTCTAAAATACTTCCATCTGCCTTTATATCTCCAATATTAACAGGTATAGGACAAGACAGAGTTTCTAATAATGACAATACAGAATAAGTTCTAATATCAGAATTTTTATCAACAGGGCTCTGAAAAGTTAACTCTTCTTCATTTACTGCAATTCTATTGAATAATTCTTCAAATTCAGGTTCAACCAACTTAAGAGTTGCTCTCTTAGTCTCTCTGTAGCTTATCATTTTATTTCGTTTTCCCAAGTCAAGAAGCTGATTTTGCCAATATCCAAATTTTTTATCTAATAAAGCTTCACTCATCTCATAATCTCCTATCCTTGTTAACATCTGCTATTTGAACAACATCTCCAATATCACATTGAAGAGCATCACATATTTTTTCAATAACTGTAAGTGTCACAGGTTCATTATTTGTCATTTTAGCCATAGTCCCTTTACTAATTTTAGCTTTATTACACAAATCACCTTTGTTCATTTCTTTGTCAATCAATAGTTTCCATAGGTTATTATATGAAATCGCCATGAAATGCCCTCTTTTCTCTCGTCTCAAAATGACTAATATAGAATTGTCGCGCACAATTCTATGCATTTTTAATTTGTCGAACAATTTATATAGATAGTATAGCACTTTTGGTCTATTTTTTCAAACCGATAGATTATTTTTTTATACCCTTATAAGACTATTACACCAAATAATCATATTACGATGCATACATACATTTTACCTTCCTCTAAAATCTTAATGGTCGCTCAAAAAGCGACAAAAATAGAGCCTCTTTACGAAGCTCTATTTTATACTTGTTTCCAATTCTTTCAGTTTTTCCAAACTTTCATTATACTTTTTTATAGTATTTTGAATCAGCCACTCTTCCCTGTCTGTTATTGCTCCATCTTGCTTATCGCCCTCAAGATATATACTTAAGTCCAATATCCATCCCGATAACTGCATAATTTCTTCAACCCAATCATGTATTTCTTCAGGTGCTACTTCCATATCTGACGATTGAATAAACTCCTGCTTTACCTTTACCATCCATTCCTTATATCTTCTCTGTAGCTCTGAGAATGAGAGTTTACAATTATACACTTCCATTAAGTCAACACAAAAATCCTCTGCTTTATCCACAAATAATTTCAAGTAATTTTTGCATTGTTTGATATATTCATCTTTAGATATAGTATGTTCCTGCATTTTTCTCACTAAATCATATGATGTGTTTTTGAAAATATATATTCCATCAACTACCTCAGCATTTGTGTTTTCTATATAATATTTGCTTTTCACATCATCTGCTGCCCAGATTGTATGATAGGCATGTGTATGATTTACCATATCATTTTCATCCATGCCAAAATAACACCATACTGCCTTTGCCGGCATATTGGCGTGTAAAGCTGCACTTTTTTCACTTGAATACACATTTGCATATTTTATTGATTCTGCTATTTCCTTGGTTATTGACACAAGCTCATCAGCAGAGGCTTCTTCTTTCAGAATAACAAACGCACTCAGTCTTTTTTCACTCGCCGTACTCAAAGGTTTCACATTCGTTACTTTATACTTCTCATTTTCTACCGATATCTGTTCAGGCTCATAAGACTTGTATTCCATAACTTTAAAATAAACAGTTCCACCCATGCTGCTTCTGTATATTGGATGTTGTTCCTTTCCGGGATTTTTATTATTCCATGCTTGCACCAGCCTTTGCGTTTCCCGGTAAATATCCTCTAAAGCTATTTGTCCTTTATGTACAATAGATGGGGAAATAATTGCAGAAGAAAGAGCACCTGTAAACATACTATGATTACCATTAGGTCCTAACCTTGAGACTTCATCATCTGACGAAGATGCATATACAGCTATACCATGTCCTGCAAACATGTCTAACGACTGTTCTATGCTCAGATGATTTGCACCTGATGTCTCAAACCTCCCAGAATAACAACAATCCAATATAACAATTTTATTTTTACATGGAAGCTGATCAATATAGTTTATAACACTTTGCTGATCGACCTGACCATCGCTAAATACCAGATTTTCAGAACTTCCATGACCGGAAAAATAAAATATAAAAGTATCTTCTGTTGATAATGCTCTTTTAAAAGAATCTACACCCTTTGCAAGTGACGATATACTAACAACACCATCATTATCTTCACCAGCCATAAATCTGATATGCTCCTGCATACATTTCAATCCAGATGTAAGTCCAGTTCCAATAAGTGCCACATCCATTCTATAAGAAGGAAGATCTGTTATTTTTATTTTCTTATAATCGCCAACTCCAATTAGAAGTGCATATATATTATTGTTTATCATTCGATTATCCTACATTACTCTTTCCGGCTTAAGCTCATTATCGCATTTAATGCCTCTGCCTCATGATTTGGTTCGTCATATTCATCTACAGTATAACGATGTACATTTTCTATTTGTGTATTAGTCATTTTTAATAGCATATCATTGATTTCAGATATTCTATTCATTCTCTTTCTGGCTTTTACCTCTCCAATATAAGTACGATCAATATATCTATTCTGTTTCTTACCATCATCAATAATCTGAGTTAACATAGCCCGACATTCTTCTATCTTCTGATGGTCAAGCTTATCCTGAATATCCTCTAAAAGTATTTCAAATTCAGAATTTGTAATATACTCTTCCATGTAATTCCTCCACATAGCCATTGTGTAAGCTAATTTCTTTAACACTCACAATTCATCATCCTAAAATAGGCTGTCCATATTCATCCAACGCAAAATTAATCGTCATAATATCAAATATTTCATGTTCAATAAAATACTTCACGATTAAGTCTCCCTTACTTCCCGGAGATAATGCATATTCTGCACTTGTCAGCAAATCTACTGTCTGCTCGATATTTAACTGTAATGCAATAGCAAGTGCAAGGACTGTCTGTTTTCTAGGGTGATACATTGGATTACTTCTTATCTTTGAAAATAATTTGCGATCAATATTGGCTTTCTTATACACCTCAACATCTGTCATGCCACTTTCATCAATATATGAAAACAATTTATCCTGAAACGAATCTCCAATATCATTCATCAGCTGATCCAATGTTACTTTATTATCTGAACCAAATTTTTCCGCTGATTTTGTAATATTTTCACTTTCATTAGTAAAACCATTTTCTTGCGTGATATTTACAAAATGATTTTTTATATATTCGTCAATTGATTTTTTCAGTTCTATATTTAACATATCCAATTCCTTCCCATTGTTATATACTCAGATAAACACATACCTGTATTATATCATCTCAACTATTTTCACAACAGTAAGAATTATTTTAAAAACCTGATTATAGAAACTATTCCCCCATTTTCTACTCATCCAAATACAGTTCCATCGCTTTATACGCATTCAATGTATTTGTATCAGCATCATTAAATGTACTTGAATATGTCTGCAAACTTCCTGACGGATCAGTTGCACAGTTTGTAAGTGATATATATGCATCATACAAATCTGATACGGCATCGTATGCATCCTTATATTCATCTGGTGGATTCTTTAATTTTTTCATTAATCCATTGACTGTATCCTGATTATCTTCAATGCTGCTTATCTTGCTGCTGAAACTCGAATCTGCATACAGATTGCCTAACGCATCATTGAAGTCATATACGAAATATCCCTTTGGTCGCGTATACTTATCTGTCTTATCATCTCTTTTTTCATAGATAGCGTTATACCATACCTGCTTAATCAGATTTGCACTAGACTCAGCATCACTCGCACCAGTCAACATTGTAACAGCAGCCAATTGCAGATTATCTGAATACTCCTCCACCCTTTGTGCATATTCCTCTGCTGCTTTTTTCTTCTGATATTGGTTTACTCCAAATACTGTTGCTCCGCCTAACGCCAGTAAAACAACTACTACACCAATAATAACCTTTATCTTCTTGGTTACTTTTACACCTGTCACTTCTACCTTCTGCGGCTTATCTTCTTTATGCCCTATGGTGTCATCTACTGGGCATCCACAATTAGGGCACTCTGTCATCCCCTCTTCAAGTTCTACACCGCATTCAATACAATGTTTCTTCTCTTCTGGTATCAATATTGCACCGCAATGTACACACTTCTTTGCTTTTTCCGATACCTGTTCTCCACACTGTGGACATACAATCATTGCCATAAAATTGTTCTCCCTTCTTACACACCTGCTACCTGCAGGTGGTACTGCTTAATAATTCTTTTTGCCACCATTGCATTTAGGTCTTTATTAACTGCAACCGTATAAATACCATTTGAATACATAAAATGTGAGCCTTTGCATCTTTGATATTCATATCCGTTATTACGAAGTATCTTTTTCATTTCTCTTGCATCCACCATAAATATCACCTACCTTTTTCCTGCCTTGTCATGATATTCTGCGATATCATCTGCCCAGGCATCATCAAGTTCTATACTGCAGGTTCCGCTTTTTGTAACGCCTCTCACTGCTCTGCCAACAGCTTCGTAATTTAGTGATACTCCATCATGATCATTCTCATATGTTACTGACCTGTTTCTTTCAATACCAATTTTTTCAGCTTCTTTGCCTGCATTAATATTTGCTCCAAGGAATAAGAACTCCCAGCCACATTCTTTCTTTGCTTCAATCATTCGCTTAATGTCATTGTAATTAAACTCTGTACTGGAATTTTCTAATCCATCTGTAGTGATTACAAACAATACTTTTCCGGCACGATGTTCCTCCGGCAAATGTTTCTGCACATTGTCAATTTTGTTAATTGCATGTCCTACCGCATCAAGCAATGCCGTACATCCCCGGACATAATACTCTTTATCCGTCAACGGCTGAACTGCATCAATCGGGAAACGATCATGAATGATTTCCACTTCATCATCAAAGAGAATTGTAGTCACATTAACTTTTTCTCCTTCTTTTTTCTGTCTCTCTATCATCCCGTTAAATCCACCGATTGTGTCGCTCTCCAGTCCACCCATTGAACCACTTCTGTCCAAAATAAAAACCAGCTCTGTTAATTCCGCATTCATGTGATTTACCTCCTTCGGTTTATTGTAATCACATTATATCTACGAAACTAACAGAGCTGGTCGCATGATAGGCGACAATTTCATATCTCCAAGCCTCTATTTTCTTTTTTCATAACCAGGACAGTTTGCAGAACTGCACCATTTATCATATTTGGTACATATTCCTCTCCCTGAAAAATGCACGCAGTTCTTTCCAAGTCTTCCTGTTTTCTTAACTTTGTAAAAACCGCCTGCACTATTTTTTACATGAAGTACGCTTTTTCCTCCGTCGTACATCCGCTTCTTCTTTTTCTGCATATACTTCACCTACTCAAAAATTGGCTGTCCATAAGCATCTAATATCTCATTAATTTCAAACATATCGTATATCTTATTCTGTAAGAAATAAGCCACGATAATATCCGTTTTTGAACTTCTTGAAAACGCAAAACCTGCTGAATTTAGAAGATCCTTCGCTTCGTCAATATATAGTTCTAATGCTATTGCAAACGCAAGCACAGTCTTCTTATTTGGCGTATAATTCACATCTTTTCTGATTTTTGAGAAATGTCTCCGATCCACATAAGCTTTATTATATGCTTCAGAATCAGTCATCCCTCTCTCATCAATTAAACGCAATAGTCTTTGGGAAAATGTCTCATCCATCTGCCCCATAAGGCTTTCTATATTACTGTTTGTTGCCAATGTCGAAGACATAGAGTCAGTTGCTTTCGTTTTCTGCATACTTTCAACATCAAACAATTCTACGGCATTTTCATCTATCTCAATATCTGCATCTTCTTCGGCATCACATTTTTTTGTTGCTTTTTTCTTTCTAAATTCCGAGATTCTATCAAATATAGACTTCATTTCTTTATCTAGTTTAATATCATCCGGCTTATCTATGTAATATTTATCTATGTATTTTCCAACTGATTCATATAATTTTTGGTCTCGCATTTCTGACTCCTTTATCTATATCATATTTTCTGCTTTTTGCTCCCTTATCCTGTCTAATATTATATCAATATGGCTTCTTTTTTCACTATTTGCCTGCCATACTTTACCAATCCTCGTCAAATTCATCCATTGCGTCATCCACACCATCGGCATAATCACTATCCCTGTCATACCGATCATAATCATAATCGCCATCCATGTATATATCATCATAGCCATCATCATATGAATCATATGTATTACTTTTCTTTGAGCTACTTGTTCCAGTAGAACGTTTCTTTGTACTGCTATTGTACGATGATGCATTGCTTCCAGCTGTCGATTTATTGTTATGACTACTTGAAGAACTGCTGCTTGATGATTTATTGGAATATGATGAACCGCTATGCGAAGAACTACTTCCACTATAAGGCTTATGCAGATAACAATAACTGCTATTTGTTGCCTGCTTATTGTCACAGTCTGACTTAATGCACTTAGGCTCACTAGCTTCACTAATAGCACCAATAATGTAAAAAATACCTATTACCACCAAAAATACTGCTAATCCTTGTCCAAACGAATTTTTTTTCATATACGGCACCTGCTTTCATTCACCTGCGTCTTCATTTATCAATTTTTCGCAATCATCAATTAATATCCTAATTGCTTCTAACTCCATCAACTTAAATTTCACTTCAATATCTGCAAAAATAACTGTATTGAAATCATTATTGATTGCTTTCAAATTAACCTGTAGTTTCTTTTCAGTTTGTTGTTTCATCTTGCACTCCTTTAGTCAAAATCATAATCATCCGGATCTAAGCCGGCATCCTCCAATGCCTCTCTTCTTTCGTCTGCATCCATATATTCAAGCTCTGTTGCATCTAGTCCTGCCAAGGATAACTCATCTTCTAGTTCATCCACCTCACTTGTTTCCGTATCTTCATGCCCGAATACCACATCATCCATTACAGAATACTCGTAAGCATTAAGTTTTCCATCTCCATCAAAGTCAAAATCCGAATCATATAATCTTCCATCTGTTCCTAACATATCCCTGTCCTCCTAATTATCGTAATGATTGAATCCACCAAACAAACCTCTGTCACTATGGCTTGTCTTATGTCCATTATTATCATATGTGTTGACACTTCCAAATAATCCGTGGCGACTATATCCTTCTTTTTTCATATCAATCAGCTCCTTTCAAACAATTTTTACATGTTTTAAAGTTCTTTGTATTTACATTATAAGCACACCATGTGTCCAATTAAAAGGACAACTATGAATTCAAACGATTCTTATTTCATGTGCTATCATAATTATAGCAAGAACCATTTCTTATGTGTCGCATTTCAGGCGACAAAAAAAGGACGCAGAATCTCTCCCACGCCCTTACATCTATCTGGCTTTATCTTCCCTTACCTTCGCTGTTTCCTTATGTGCCACTTCCTGCTTCACCTCATCCACACCTCTAGCCTCAAATGCATCTGCATTATACTGATACTCCTGTGGCTCAGCGACCATCGGTGAATATACAACCTCTGCTTCCACTCGCTCAGCTTCTGCCCTCTCCGGCTCTGTCTGTTCCTGCTCATTCGCATTCTCCATATGCTTTTCCTTATCAAGCTGCACATTCATAGCCAGATTATCCAGCTTATCAATCGAAGCATCCAGATGAAGTTCCATTGATACAAGCATCTTTTTCACTGCTTTCATAGGGGCAAGCACCGCCTTTGTAATGGGATGTTTCTGCTCTTTCTGTGAATAATCTACCTCCGGCTTGTCAGCAAAAGTGCGGAATGCATTGGCTGCTGTCTGCCCTGCTTCACGAAATCCTTTTGCAAGAAGTGCTATCTTTGCTATATCATTATCCGTGGTCTTGATTGCGCCTCTTACATTTTCCCGGATATCAAGAAGTCTTTTCTTAATTTCTAAGAACTCCGACACCCTGTATAATGCAGCTCTTCCCTTTTCCTTTGCTTCTTCAACTATGCCCTTAGCAGTAGATTTGACCTGTTCTTTCACTTCCAATAACTGCGACTTTATCTGCTCACATCTGGCATTAAGTCGTTCCTGTGCTTCCGACAATGCCTTTTTAGCATTATTGACAAGGGTATCCTCCTGCATTTCTTTGATCTGATTCTGCATATTGGTGAGTTCTTCCTTCATGGAATCAATCTTTTTCTCCAGTCCATCCACATAGCTGCATATCTCAAATACATCGTTTGCCTGCTCTTTCATGGCATTCTTCTTTAATAATTCAAGAAGTTCTCTTATGACCTCCTCTGTTGTCCTGTCCTCTTAATAACTGTTCCACCATATGTAAAGCAAATTCTATTTCTCTCTCGTCGCGCCGATTCATCATAAATGCAAAACGTTCAATATGCTTTTGCGGATGTTTCTGACTCATCAATACCATAGGTGATGATTCAAGTGCATTTACAACATTAAGATATGTGTCAAGGCTCATTGCCCGTCTACCATTTTCCACACTTTTTATCGTATCCAGCGATATATCCGCCCTCTCTGCAAGTTCAGCCTGTGTCATTCCAAGTCTTCTACGCTCTTTTCTGATATTATCGGCAATAATTTCGTATATCTGCCCTCTGTTCTCCATAATTTTATCATCCTTTCTGACTTATCGCATTATATCAGAAATTATTACGGAGTCCGGAAAACTGTAATCATTTGACATTTTCATGTAATACTTTGCAGATTTCCTTTAAGCATTGATTCACTTTGCACAATATCACCATAAAGCTTAAATCATTACTAATTACCATCGGAATTTTAATCTTCTAAAACATAAGATACTTTCATTTTTACAGATGAATATTTTGTACCTCCAATAAATGCCGAACCAAGATTAGGCGATGCAATATTAGTTCCCGTCATGTACACAGACCATGTACCTGTAGCTTTTTCTGCAATGAATAAATTGGTTGTAGTTACATTTTCCTTTCCCCAACTAACTATATGGGTTTCACCACTAGGACTTGTAATTGTAAGACTCTTTGCCAATATTACTCCTTTTTCTCCTACTAATTGTAGACATTATTCTAATTGCATACTTCATGCCTTCATATCAAAATTATCTTGCATTATTATGTTTTCACCTGCGCTGCCAGTCTTTTCTTCACTATTTAATGCTTTTCTCGCCTCGCTAAATGCTTCATAAGGTATTCCAAACAGCATACAGAGCCATTTTTTATCTGCTTCTGCAACTTCATTCATAACAGATAAATTGCCAGAAGCCATTGATTGGCTAAGTTTTCCAATTAAAGCAGCTCTGTCTGGGGCTACTTTGCTCACTTCCTTCTTCCTCAAATTCATAAATGCTTTTCCCATATATACATTGTCCTGTGCATCTTTTTGTGCCAGTTCAACAATCTTCTCCTTCAAGGAATCCGTTAATTTCCATTTGTTTTTTTCAGAAGATTTAGAAACATTTTTATTCCAAGTGCCACATAATTTTGCAGTGCCATAATTATTTGATACTTTCATTTAATTGAATCACCTCTCTGTTCGTTCATTTATGTAATCATACAATTCCTTATATGACAGATATCCTGATAAGTTGTTTGCATCATACTGCAACTGCATAAATTCCTTAATCATGCTCATATAGTCTTTCTTTTCATTTATGCTGTCAGAATCATAGGTGATGTTACCATTCACACCACCAGTCGCATTCATGAAATCTCCAAAGGCATTTTTCGTAAAGCTTTCTACATCACTATATGTTGTATATGCAAACATTTCCAAATAACTTGCATTTCTCGGATTAACACCATTTATCTGTACATTTGTATCTGTGTAATTTCCTTCTTTATCCCAATATCTTACCCTGTATTCCGGTTTTGCTGGATCAAAAGCATCTGCTTTATATACTGATGCACTACTGCCATCCGGAAATCCCACTGCTGTTAATGCATTTCCGCTATCTTCTGTTCCCGACATATGTAACGTAATATTAGAAGATGTACTTCTTGCAGTTGATAACAAACTGAACAGCTCTCTAAAATTGCAGAAGCATTAGAAGTAAATGTATTTGAATTTTTAGACATAGAGGTAAAATCTGTAAACGATATTATATCTCTTGTTAATAAAATGAATATAGCTACTGATATTGATTGGGATATTGATAATGATAAAGTATGTATTTCTTTTAAGAATAAAGAAATCAATAATTGTTTAAAAGAATACGCTTTAGATTACAAAAAAGACAATATATTAATTGAAAAAACAGAAACTAATCATGAATCTACACTTACAAAACTTATGCTTATAAATGACAAACTTAGATAAAAATAAATCATTACACAGTCGTCAAATTCTCATACAAGCACAGATTTTGGCTCATTGCTCACATAAATACAAAAATGCAGTACAATCATCTCAGATTGTACTGCATTTTTTGAATACAGGTGGCTTTTTCATTTTTTGTTATAACTTAATGTAACTTATCACCAGTAAACATACAACTTAAAGCCACTTTTATCCCATTTAATTTTCAAGCAATTATACTATTCGTATGATTACATTCTGTCGTGGAATGTTCTTGAAATAACATCCATCTGCTGTTCCTTTGTAAGGTCGATGAACTTAACAGCGTAACCAGATACACGGATTGTGAAGTTAGCATATTCTGGCTTTTCTGGGTGTTCCATAGCATCAAGTAACTTATCCTTACCGAATACGTTAACATTGAGGTGATGAGCACCCTGATCGAAGTATCCATCCATAACATTAACAAGGTTGTTAATTCTTTCTTCTTCGTTATGTCCTAAAGCGTCTGGATTCATTGTCTGTGTATTAGAAATACCATCTAATGCCCACTCGTAAGGAAGCTTTGTAAGTGAGTTAAGTGAAGCAAGAAGACCATTCTGCTCTGCACCATAACTTGGGTTAGCACCAGGAGCAAGTGGAGTACCAGCCTTACGTCCATCAGGCATAGCACCTGTGTACTTACCATATACTACGTTAGAAGTAATTGTAAGGATAGATGTTGTTGGCTCTGAATTTCTGTAAGTATGTCTCTTCTTAATCTTCTCAAGGAATGTCTTAAGTAACCATACAGCGATATCATCAGCTCTGTCATCATCGTTACCATACTTAGGGAAGTCGCCTTCGATTTCGTAATCTACAACGATACCTGTCTCATCACGTACTGTCTTAACCTTTGCATACTTAATAGCTGAAAGTGAATCTACAACATGTGAGAATCCAGCGATACCAGTAGCAAATGTTCTCTTAACATCTGTATCAATAAGAGCCATCTCAGCAGCTTCATAGTAATACTTATCATGCATATACTGGATAAGGTTAAGTGTATTAACATAAAGATCAGCTAACCAATCCATCATAGCATCGAACTTATCAACAACTTCATCATAATCAAGATATTCTGAAGTAACTGGCTTATAAGCAGGACCAACCTGTTCTCTGTTCTTAACATCTACACCACCATTGATAGCGTAAAGTAAGCACTTAGCAAGGTTTGCTCTAGCTCCGAAGAACTGCATTTCCTTACCTGTCTGTGTAGCAGATACACAGCAGCAGATTGAATAATCATCGCCCCATGTTACCTTCATAACATCATCGTTCTCATACTGGATTGAAGATGTATCAACAGAAATCTTAGCAGCATACTTCTTGAAGCTTTCTGGAAGTCTTGAAGAATAAAGTACTGTAAGGTTTGGTTCTGGTGAAGGTCCCATATTCTCAAGTGTATGAAGGAATCTGAAGTCGTTCTTTGTAACCATTGAACGTCCATCGATACCTGTACCACCAACTTCAAGAGTAGCCCATGTAGGATCTCCTGAGAATAATTCGTTGTATGATGTAATTCTTGCGAACTTAACCATTCTACACTTCATAACGAAATGATCAATAAGTTCCTGAGCTTCCTTCTCTGTAAGAGTACCAGCTTCAAGATCTCTCTGAATATAGATATCAAGGAATGTAGATACACGACCTACAGACATAGCAGCACCATTCTGTGTCTTGATAGCTGCAAGATATCCAAAGTATAACCACTGAACAGCTTCCTTAGCGTTAGTAGCTGGCTTGCTGATATCATAACCATAGCTTTCAGCCATCTTCTTCATACCTGCAAGTGCCTTGTACTGATCAGATATTTCTTCTCTTAAACGGATAACGTCATCAGTCATTGTTCCACAACCACAGTTAGCGTGATCCTTCTTCTTTTCTTCCATAAGGAAGTCGATACCGTAAAGGGCAACTCTTCTGTAGTCACCTACGATACGTCCACGTCCATAAGTATCTGGAAGACCTGTGATGATATGGCTGTGACGAGCCTTTCTCATCTCTGGTGTATAAGCATCGAATACACCCTGGTTATGTGTCTTATGATATTCTGTGAAGATCTTATGAAGTTCTGGATCTGGTTCATAACCATAGTTCTTGCATGATTCTTCTGCCATCTTGATACCACCATAAGGCATAAATGCTCTCTTAAGTGGCTTATCTGTCTGAAGACCAACTACCTGTTCAAGCTCCTTCATAGATTCATCTATATATCCAGGACCATAAGCTGTAAGACCAGCAACAACTTTTGTTTCCATATCAAGTACGCCGCCCTTAGCTCTTTCTTCCTTCTGTAATTCCTGAAGTCTTCCCCAAAGCTTGTTAGTAGCTTCTGTAGGTCCTTCAAGGAAACTTTCATCTCCATCATATGGCTTGTAATTGTTCTGAACGAAATCTCTTACATTGATCTCTTCTTTCCAAAGTCTGCCTTTGAAACCATTCCACTGATCAAAATTTACCATTATTGGTTCCTCCTTAATAAAATAACTGTTAATTTGTATAATAGTTTGTATATTGTATACAAAACTCTCAAAAATATAAAGCGAAATGTTAATTTCTTAACTATCTCTCGCAAGGGTATATTAACACCCTTGTCAATTAATTTCAATACATTTTTTAGTTGTTTTTAGTTTTATACAATGACGGCTTAAATTAACATTTTCTTCCAAATTATGTGTCTTTACAGCGGCAGATTATTGTTTATCACGACATTTTATAATAAAATGATTTTTCATAAAATCAATTTCTCCATTTTTCTTCATACGGCTTAATTCTGCTGACATTGCACTCCTGTCAACTGAAAGATAATCAGCCAACTGCTGCCTGTTAAATGGTATATCGAACTCATCACTCCCACATTTGGCGGCTCTTGCTGATAAATATGACAATACTTTCTCCTTAGTGCTTCGTTTGGATAAATGTGTAATCTTCTCGTTCATAACCACACACCTGTCAGCAAGCATATATATAAGATTATGAATAAGCTTACTGTGGAACTGGCACGATGAACTGCATACCGTCATAACCTTGTATGTGTCAAGAAATGCAACTATACATTTATCTGCCGCAACAACCTCTACATTGGATGTCTTGTCGTTACTGCATGCATATGCCTCTCCGAATATTTCACCCGCTGACACATATGTCATAATATGCCTGTTGCCCCAGTAATCAGCCTTTTCTATGCTCACATTGCCCTGAATCACCATACCTATTTTGGATATTTTATCGCCTTCATTAAATATAACTTCTTCTTTGTCATACTCGCGAAATGTTATCTCAAGGCATTTGCTCATTCCATTAGCCTCGTCTGGTTCTATACCGCTAAACAGCCTGCTCTTTTGTATAACTCCCATATAATCCTGTGAAATGTCATATAATATTCTGCCCATATTCTTCAATCCTATTCTTCTCTATATTATTCATAAAATAATCTATAAAATCTACGGTGTCTATTCGCAGCCGCTTCCTTTTCTTTTGCACTCATTTGCCAATCTCTATCTTTTCGCACTATTAACTTAATATACTACACACCTGTACTATAACCTAGCATATCCTACACTCACGAATTCGTGCTTCCGCACTCTTTATCCTGTTTCACAGGATATTCGTTCGTTAATGGTGCAAGAAAAGTAAATGTCTGCTTCGCAGCCGCTTCCTTTTCTTTTGCACTCATTACATTATAATCTTATTTTTGTTGTATTTACAACATACTTTATTAATATTTAATATTATACTTACCAGGTAGTTAAGATATAATTCAAACTAATCAGCCAGCTATGAAAATATGGCTGAAAATAACCACAACATATACTTATTAAGACATTTTAGCGGGTCTGCAGGATAGAATCCTGTTTCACAGGATTCTCCACCTATTGCGGAACACTTTAGTGGCATCTACATTACCGCCGTATGGTGAATCTGCCCAGAGGGCTTTTTATTTAACAGGAATTTTTATCAGAATTTTCTATTAAATAAAAATACTACTATAAATAGGAGGATTTATTTGATTATGATAAGAAAGATTATAGAAATTAATGAAGAACTCTGCAACGGCTGTGGCTTATGTGCACACGCCTGTCACGAGGGAGCTATTGGAATTGTTGACGGAAAGGCTAAGCTTTTAAGAGATGATTATTGTGACGGTTTTGGCGACTGTCTGCCAGCCTGCCCTATGAATGCAATTCGTTTTATTGAGCGTGAAGCTCCTGAATATAATGAAGCTGAAGTACTTGCTAACAAAGCGGCAAGTGGAAACCAGATTAACAACTGGCCTGTACAGATTAAGCTTGTATCTCCTTTTGCACCATGCTTTAATGGAGCTGACCTTCTTATTGCAGCAGATTGTACAGCTTATGCCTACAGTACATTCCACCACGATTTTATGCGTAACCACATAACACTTATCGGATGTCCAAAGCTTGATATGGTTGACTATTCTGAGAAATTAACCGAGATATTCAAGAATAATAACATAAAGAGCATAACTGTAACACGTATGACTGTACCTTGCTGTGGTGGATTGCAGTATGCAGTTGAAAAGGCTGTAGCTGACAGCGGCAAGACAATTCCTGTAAGAGTTGTAACTATTGGTACTGATGGCAACCGTGTTAATTAATTTTTCTGTAGTGCTTAGTGATATAGTACAACTATAAAAATACAGGTGACGGCTATATCATTTTCCCATATCAATAAAATATATTAACCATAACTCTGCCTCTGCAAATGTATAATATCGAAATGCTTTTCCAGGTTTATAATATAAGATTGTCACACGAAACTTATATTTTAATATGCTGACATTACTCAGGACTTTTATATTTCTATGTTCTATATAATGCCAGCATATAATTTCTTGTAACAGTCTTTAATTATTTTTTATTCTCCTATATTCCCAATTATATCCCTCAATGGCACATTTTCTGCCTCACATATGCTCTTAATAGTTTCATATTCAGGATATCTCTTAACTTTGCCATTAGGAAGCGTACACACCTTTACGTCAATTTCACCATATGGTGTACTGACTTTTTCAATTTTTCTTGGAAGAATTGTTCTCTTCATTGCACAACGTCTTATTCCTATTGTCGTTGTTTCCTCAAATATGATATTTTCCATAGTCGTAATATCTTCCTTGCAGCATATTACAACAAGCTCATATGCAGGTCTGTTCTTTTTCATATATATAGGAAGAAAATGCACTTCTCTTGCACCCGCCTTATACAGGCGCTCCATAGTGTATCCTAATATCTCTGACGAACAGTCATCAATATCCGTTTCCAGCTTATATATTAAGTCAGCATTTTCGTCTAAGCTTTCACTATTACTCTCAATAAGCATTGCCCTTAATACTCCCGGAAGCTCATACTCTCTCTTGCCTGCACCATATCCAGTCTTCTTTATTGAAAAATGCTGCGGAAGTGCTGTATCTGTTCTTACAGCCGCTACAATCGCCGCTCCCGTTGGCGTTACAAGTTCGCCTTTAATATTGGCATTGCTTAATTCTATATTATAAGCTGATGTTATATTAAGAACCGCTGGCACTGGTACTGGAATTATTCCGTGCTGGCACCTTATTGTTCCAGTTCCCTCGCTGATACCTGGAACATACACCCTGTCTATATGCAGGTTATCGAAGCATACAGCAAATGCCACTATATCCACAATCGAGTCTACTGCCCCAACCTCGTGAAAATGAACATTTTCAATATCTGTAGCGTGTGCCTTGGCTTCTGCTTCTGCTAATATTCTGAATATTTTCTTAGCAAGCTTTTCTGCATTCCCAGTAAGCTGTGTCTGCTCTATAATAGAATATATTTCTTTCAGCCCCCTGTGGCTGTGATGTGCTGAATGAGTATGCGAATGTATATTTTCAAAATTGTGCGTATGCCCTTCGCCATTAAGATGTCCATACAGATATTCCATATCGTGGTCGTGGTTTTCGTGTCCGCTGTCCAGCACTACATTAAAATCACACGAATCTATACCATTCTTTTTAACTCTTGTTATCTTAACCTCATAACCTGTAAGAGGCATAGTTGCAAGTGTTTTTAACAAATATTCTTTATCCGCTCCGGCATCAAGAAGTGCCGCAACAGACATATCTCCGCTTATTCCTGAATAACATTCAAGATATAATTCTCTCATATATGTATAACCTCATTTCTTAGCAAATGTAGTAAAAAGGCAAGCTTCATTCATCTAGATAATAAATCTGATGCTGTGCCTGCCCTTTCCCTGTTTACGATATAATATGACTACTTCGTAGTCACTTAGAAGTTTCTTCGAAACTTCGTATGCGTTGAAAAACAACGCAGAAATTATGATATAATATGACTACTTCGTAGTCACTTAGAAGTTTCTTCGAAACTTCGTATGCGTTGAAAAACAACGCAGAAATTATGATATAATATGACTACTTCGTAGTCACTTAGAAGTTTCTTCGAAACTTCAGATGCGTTGAAGAACAACGCAGAAAATATGATATAATATGACTACTTCGTAGTCACTTAGAAGTTTCTTCGAAACTTCAGATGCGCTGAAAAGCTGCGCAAATAGTTAACATTTATTTACTGGCCTATGAATTCCATAACCTGTTCTTCACCTATAAAGCCTATATTAGTTGCAGCAACTTCTCCGTTCTTAAATAAAAGAAGGGTTGGTATTGAAGCTACCTTATACTGTAATGCAAGATTAAGTTCCTTATCTGTATCAATCTTACATATCTTTACATCGTCCTGCTTTGCCGCTACTTCCTCAAGGACTGGTGCAAGCATCTGGCAAGGTCCACACCATGTTGCCCAGAAATCTACAAGCACTGGCTTATCCGACTCAAGTACCTCCTGTTTAAATGTTGCTTCTGTAACGTGAATAATCTCCATAATTATCTCCTTTCGTTTTTCTTTTCAATCTCCATATGATATAATATTTTATTCAATGTCCACGACTTGTTAGTCTTAGTCATAACAGCCTTGTAATCGACATTAAGATTGTTGTTTCTGATACCAAATAAAAGCTTGTCCAGATGTTTCTGTGTAACATCACAGAATATAACTATGCTTTTATCTTTATTAATAAATGGCATAATATCATCAGTTCTGTAATCCTGACTATATGCCAGTACATTTTCTAATGTATCTGAAAGCTTAGTATTGTCAATAACTATGCTTTTTATTCGCATATTAGCAGCCATTGTTATAATCTTTCTGGCATCAGCTACATTATATATTATAATCTTTTCCATATACAATCCTCATTATCCAAACATTTTATTTAATTAATACAATTTCTAAAATCACCAGCAGCCCGGAACTCACATTAAAATCACTTAATCATTCTCTTAATTTCATTCAGTTCTTCCTCGTGCTTTCTTGAAATAGCACCCGGATTACGTTTCATAATTCTGAATACGCTCTTGTAGTTTCTTCCAGTATCAGCCTTAAGATTTACCTTTTCATTTTCAAGTGTTTCTAAAAGCTGGTTAGCCGCCTTCTCGTCCATAATCTTATTCTTAAGACTCTCTTTAACAGCCTCTGTCATTCTCTGTAAGGTTGCAAGCTTAACACCTTTTCTTTCATTCATATCATTCTCGAATGAAATTCTACCCTTAAGCTTACCCACTGAACCTGCCTTATTCATAACACTTGCTTTACCTTCAGCGAATTTTTCTTTCATTTTATTATAATCATCTTCAACAAATGCTGAGGCAACCTCAAGTCTTTTGGCAAGAATTCTTATCTGTTCATTACTATTAGCAAGCTTTTCAATTGCAGCCTTCAAATCCATAGCTTCATTGAATGACTGTGTAAAGTCAACTGCCATAGCTATTGTCAAGACAAATGCTATTATGTCCGTAATTGTATCTGGAAGCATATATACAATGCCCTCTATAGGTCTGTGTACAATTCTTACAAGAAGAACAGAGAACACACCCCAGCCTAATGATACGAACAGACATATATGTCCCATTAAATTTAATGGCTGATTACTGTAATCCCAGTATCTTACGCCGAACATTTTCTCCATACAATATCCTGTAACAAATTCAAGTATTGTTGATGATATCATTCCAAACAGGAATATTAAAGCTATATTATCCCTTACTCCTATAGTACTTACCAATATTACCATTGCACCTGAACCATATATTGGAAGTGCTGGTCCATGAAGAAATCCCCTGTTTACCCACTTTCCTTTTCTGGCTGATACATAACAACATTCCCATACCCAGCCAAAGAAACAATATATATAAAAGAATAATAACCACTGCGATACAGTATATGCCTGCATTGTAGCCTCCATTTCTATTAATTACAACATAATAATTACAATATAAAATATGTAACATTTTACCACTTATAATTATTAATTACAAACAGCCAAGCCTTAAAAAACTTGTTATTTATACTTTTTTAATATTCTGACATTCCGCTTTCTTAGGTTATATATATTTCCTGTTATATAAAAGTAAATTCCTGCCAGTACCTTATAGCACCCGACAGGAATTCACCTTTAACTTTGGTATGAATTTAGTTCCACATAAGATTTCTGAACTTTTGTTTGAATTTTTTACTACATATTAGTTCTGTTCCCTCTCTTAATATTATCGAATTAACCGTCATACTACTCACATTCATACAATTAACTATCTCCGACTCATTAATGTACTCAAACCCATATTTCCCCAATAAATTATATACATCCTTCATCTTCCCATAAAATCTATCACTGGCATTATTCGTATGAATCATAATAATTCTGTTGGCACAGCTTATATAGTTGATTTCATCAATTCTGATGCGTACTACTTTAATGCTATTACCATATATTAATACTCTGGTATCCTCATTAAGAACCATCTTATATGTGTTCATATTCCGTCCCTCTCCTTATCTTTAGTGATGCGGTGAAATCGGAACTGCCATATATAATTTTATTACAATTCATATATGACGTAAACAGCCTTATATGCAATATTTATCTTATGCAAATGTATACAAGGTAAGCCACATATGATACAAGCATAACTGCACCATGCCAGTTGACAAGCTTTTTCTTTGACCACGCGAATATCCATACAACCACACTCATAACAACAAGAATAGCAATGTCGATAAGATTTTCTGTTACAAATGCTACAGGACTTATTGCCCCAGCAACACCCAATACAAGAAGAATATTAAAAATGTTAGAGCCGATGACATTTCCCAATGCCATATCCACTTCATTCTTCTTAGCCGCAACGATTGATGTAACAAGCTCTGGAAGACTTGTTCCTAGTGCAACTATTGTAAGTCCGATAAGATTCTGGCTTATACCAAATCCAGTTGCAATTGTGGAAGCTCCATCAACAACAAAATCACCACCGAACTTAATAGCTACTGCTCCACCAATAATGTATACAATACACTGCCATACTGGAAGAATTTTTATCTCTTCATCAACCTCTTCTTCAAGTTCTTTATTAAGTGCCTCGTTACGTGCATTTTTAGCTGATACAATCATCAAGCAAAGGTAAACTGCGAATATTACAAGAAATACTATTCCGTCAATTCTTCCAAGTGTCATTCCAACAGCACCAAGTGCCGCAAGAAGAATGGCACATATGATAGAAAATGGAAATTCTTTCTTTAAAGTATCTTTTGATACCGCCAATGGTGTAAATAATGCACATACACCACACACAACCATAAGGTTAAATATATTAGAACCTATTACATTACTTACAGCTAAAGCATTATTATTGTTAAGTGAAGCTGTAACACTAACTGCACATTCTGGCAGACTTGTACCCATAGCTACAATTGTAAGTCCGATTATCATTGAAGGTACTTTTAATCTTTTCGCAACTGACGAACTTCCGTCAACAAAGAAATCTGCTCCCTTTATAAGAAGCACAAAACCTATAATAAGCAGTAATAATGCCAATAACATTTCTTTCATATATTAATCCTCATTTCTTACTTAATTATAATATTATAACTAAAGTATTCCCAAACCGTCAAGTAATATCTTAATTCCTATAAGAATAAGAATAATCCCTCCACAAAGTTCTGCTTTAGACTGATATTTATCACCAAATATACTTCCAATTTTAACACCTGCCGCTGAACAGACAAATGTAATACAGCCTATAAATAATACCGCTGGAAGAATGGCAACCTTAAGGAATGCTAATGACACGCCTACTGCAAGTGCATCAATACTTGTTGCAATTGCAAGTAATAACATACTCTTAAATCCCATATCATTGCTGACATTTTCTTCTTCCCCTAATGACTCCTTAATCATATTACCACCAATTGCAAGAAGAAGTGCAAATGCAACCCAGTGTGAATATCTGGTAACCATATCGGCAAACAGACTTCCGAGATAATAGCCAATAAGCGGCATCAATGCCTGAAATCCACCAAACCACGCACCGGCAATGCACATATGCTTAGGCTTTATCTTTCCAAGCGACAAGCCCTTACATATAGATACAGCAAAAGCATCCATTGAAAGTCCTACTGCCAGTATAAATAATTCAACAATACTCATTTCTTAATTGTCCTCATTTCTATATTTTATCTGTTGCTCCAAGAAAGATTATAACCAATTGTCATATCATATATAATAATTGATGTTTTAACGAAAACGAATTCCAGTTATATAAAAAAGACCCGCAGACAGTACTGATACTGTCCACGAGTCTCATCATTTAAAGTAATACCGGGCTTATAAGCCATTATGTCGATATAACTGCATATATAAATATGCCGATTACTCCCTCTAGGAATTAGCTTATTGATAATTTATCATCAATAGTCTGATTTTGCAATGTTTTTTTTCGCATACATATTTATCAGAGTTATAAAATTCCAGCAATAATATATGTAATTAATGCCGCAATCCATGCTACAACACACTGAATAACTACAACATATGCTGCCCATTTACCTCCAAGTTCTTTTTTAACTGAGGCAATTGCCGCAACACAAGGTGTATACAAAAGACAGAACACAAGAAATGACATTGCACCCGCAGCTGATATAACAGATACCATCTCTATCGTACTTCCAAATAGAATTGATATCGTAGATACTACACTTTCCTTTGCCATTACGCCTGTAAGTATAGCTGTTACAAGTCTCCAGTCTCCAAATCCTAATGGTTTAAACAACGGAGTAATCATACCTGCTAATACAGCAAGTATACTCTGTCTTGAATCTGCCACAACGTTAAGCCTTATATCAAAATTCTGCATAAACCATATAAGTATTGTTGCAATAAATATAATAGAAAATGCTTTCTGTAAGAAATCCTTTGCCTTTTCCCATAACAAATGTACCACATTCTTAGCACCAGGCATTCTGTAATTAGGAAGCTCCATAACAAATGGAACTGGTTCTCCCTTAAATAATGTCTTTTTAAATATAAACGCCATAATTATTCCAACAATAATTCCTATAAAATACATACCTATCATAACAAGCGCTGCATAATGTGGGAAAAATGCTGCTGAGAAAAAGGCATATATAGGTACTTTTGCTGAACAACTCATAAATGGTGTTAAAAGAACTGTCATCCTACGGTCTCTTTCAGATGAAAGTGTACGGCTTGCCATAACTCCTGGAACACTACATCCAAAACCAATTAACATAGGCACTATACTTCTTCCTGATAATCCAAGTTTACGTAAGAGCTTATCCATAATAAATGCGACTCTTGCCATATAACCGCTATCTTCAAGAATTGATAAAAAGAAGAATAATGTTACGATTATCGGAAGAAAGCTTAATACACTACCAACCCCATTGAATATTCCATCTATGATAAGTGCATGCAATACCGAATTAACATTCATTGCTGTCAGAAGATTATCAACCCCATTTGTAACAAATGTAATTAAAATATCAAGTACATTGGAGAGTGCCGCACCTATAACATTAAATGTAAGATAAAACACAAGTCCCATAATTGCTATAAACATTGGGATACCTGTATATTTACCAGTAAGAAGCTTATCAATCTTCTGGCTTCGTATTCTTTCCTTACTTTCTCTTGGCTTTACAACCGTATTCTTACAGACATCTTCAATATAAGCAAATCTCATATCTGCTATAGCTGAGGCTCTATCCATTCCACATTCTTCTTCCATCTGTACTATAATGTGTTCAATCATTTCTTTTTCATTCTGCTCAAGTTCAAGATGCTTAAGTACAAGTGAATCCCCCTCAACAACCTTGGAGGCTGCAAATCTTTCAGGGTATCCTGCTTTGTCTGCATGGTCACTTATAAGCGACATAATGCCATGTATACATCTATGAACCGCACTGTCCTTGGAACAAAAATCTGATATCTGTGGTTTTTCCTGATATTTTGCAACGTGAATGGCATGACTTACCAGTTCTTCTATGCCCTCACCTTTAGCCGCTGATATTGGTATAACCGGAACTCCAAGCAATTCCTCAATTGAGTTAATTCTTACAGAACCTCCATTGACTCTTACCTCATCCATCATATTAAGTGCAATTACCATAGGAATTCCTAATTCCATAAGCTGCATTGACAGATAAAGGTTTCTTTCAATATTAGTAGCATCTAATATATTAATAATACCTTTAGGTTTGTCCATAAGCAGAAATTCCCTTGTTACTATTTCTTCACTGCTATATGGTGACATTGAATATATTCCTGGCAAATCTGTTATAAGTGTATCAGGATAACCTTTTATAACTCCGTCTTTTCTATCAACTGTAACACCTGGAAAATTACCTATATGCTGATTGGAGCCTGTTAATACATTAAAAAGGGTTGTTTTTCCACAATTCTGGTTGCCTACAAGTGCAAATGTCAGCTTTTCATCATCTGGAAGAGGATTTTCATTTTCCTTATCGTGATACCTGCCTCCTTCACCAAATCCCGGATGTTCCTTTACTATACTATTCATTTTAACATTTTCCACAGCTTTATTATCAATACAATAAGGCTCACTTACCTCTATCTGTTCTGCATCTGAAAGTCTTATGGTAAGCTCATAGCTATGAATTCTTAATTCAACAGGGTCACCCATAGGAGCATATTTTATAACTGTAACTTCTGCACCCTGAATAAGTCCCATATCCAGAAAATGTTGTCTTAATGCACCATCTCCACCTACTTTTAATATTGTAGCACTTTTACCTGCTGGCAAATCTTTTATTGTCACAATCGTACCTCCTGTTATATATTCGAAATGTATCTTATTCGGCTAAATATTATCTTTAACTTGTTAAATTTGTATTATCCTGTCTGCTTATTATGTCACTTCTATGCGTAATTCCTGTTATTCTGTCATATAGCATATTTCTTGTGCTGCTAAACAGACACAATAATAAATCAAATGCCATATATATTGTAATTAAAATACATATCACACATCCTGCTGTAACTGCCCATAATTTTACCCCTTCAAGTTCAATCGCCATACGATAAAAGTTATACGCATATAGTAATGAGGGTACACTTATTGTATATATTATAAAATATCTTATAAACAGCTTATACATTTTTATATGTGGAACTTTATTAATAACCATATCTTTGCAGTCTATAAGACGTATATTAACCAGTGACTTGCCTATTGTCCGCCCTCTTGTAAGCTTTGTCGTAAGTGTGAACACAATAACGATATACAGCGATAAAATAACTACATATCTCACATCATATACCGAACCCAGCACCATTTTCCTGGTAATTATATGCTCGTGCCAAAGCAACAGCATAGCCGCCAGCACTGGAATCATTATAATTACCATATCAATTATCCACGCAACACCTCTCCTGAATTCAGATACAATCTGCCCTCTCTTATATGCAGCCTCATCAAGTCTATCCCTTTTCGGAAGCATAAACACTATAAGCGGTGTGCATACATAACCTAATACTCCACCTAATGTATTACATATAAGGTCATCAACCTCAAAATACCTATATGGATATCTGTATATTCCATACAGTCCTGAAATCTGTGTCAATTCAAAGAACAGGCTGTACCCAAATGAAAATATAAGCACCTGCCACCAGGGTCTTTTAAAATAATATCTAAGATATACTCCAAACGGAAATAACAGCAGTATATTAAATGCAGCCTGCCAGAAATCAAAACATTTAAACAGGTTAACATATGTAGATGGCTGTGACAAAGTGACATTAGCTGTAGCTATAATTCTCCTTATTGCATCAAACGGAACAAGCAGGACACTCGCAGTATCTGGTGTAACCGAGCTTCTTGGAGGAAGTGGAAGCACTGTCATAAAATATGATGTCAGCATATAGAATATAAATGTATATACAATCCCCGTTCTAAGTATAAGGATTGAACCATATTTGTGATACTCATATAATATGTAAGGTATTGTAAATATTACAGCAAGTATAGGAAACACATAGCAGGCTGATATTATTGGTTTTAAATATACTTCCATTAACTGACTCCTTGTTATCTTATTAAATATGCTTTAGTAATTATCAAATATCCGAATAAGTTTAACACGCATATTGGCTCTTATCAATATTTTTTATCAATAACCGGTGTAAAGTGAAATTTATAAAAATTTGTTGTAAATTAGATAATTCACAGTTGACAGTATCTCTATGCAATGAGAGAATACTAACTGAAACAGAATTATAATCACAACATATTATTAATTCTAAGAAAAAATAAAGTGAACGGATATAAGAATTTTACAGATTTTTTATACATATATTTATGATACAATATCCGTATCCGATTGGAGGAATAATGTTAGAGATTTTAAAAGCGATACTTTTTGGTATTGTCGAAGGTATCACTGAATGGCTTCCTATAAGCAGCACAGGACATATGATACTTTTAAATGAAATTATGCCATTAAAAGTATCTGATGCATTCTATAGTATGTTTGAGGTAGTTATCCAGCTTGGTGCTATTATGGCAGTTGTTATACTATTCTGGAACAAGTTATGGCCATTTGGAAAGAACAATAATAAAGAACCACTCTCATCTGAGGGTGCAGGTGCTTATATCAAGTGTGATATATTCAAGCTCTGGTTTCACATTCTTGTTTCGTGCATACCTGCCGCAATTGTCGGCGTATTATTTGATGAAAAGCTTGAAGAACTTTTCTATAACTACACAACTGTAGCTATTATGCTTATACTCTTTGGTATTGCATTTATTATTGTAGAGACTATGCACCACGGCAAGAAAGCCAAGGTCAGAACTATTGAAGGCATTGATTATAAGCTTGCTGCATATATAGGTCTTTTTCAGCTTATCGCTGCTATATTCCCTGGAACATCACGTTCAGGTGCAACTATTGTCGGTGCTCTAATTCTTGGTGTTTCAAGAACTGTTGCTGCTGAGTATACATTTTTCCTTGCAGTACCTGTTATGTTCGGAGCAAGCCTTCTTAAGGGTGTTAAGTTCCTTCTTCATAACTCAATGACTTCACAGGAAGGAATAATTCTCCTTGTTGGTATGCTTGTAGCTTTCGTTGTATCTCTTTTCGTTATCAGATTTCTTATGGGATACATTAAGAAACACGATTTCAAGGTGTTCGGCTGGTACAGAATTGTACTTGGTATAATCGTGCTGATATGCGGATTTGTAGGCGTTATTGGTTAATCAGACGCTTATAATACTTATTATATAATTTCAATTAATAAAATCTGGATTTTATGATTAACTCACATAACGGTATGTTAATCGTAAAACCCAGATTTTTTTATTCACAGTCCTATATTATATCTATACTTTTTTAACATATTACTTCTTTAATCTTCATATTCACCCTGTAAATATACCATATCTTGTATAAAGAATATAAAGCACGATTATCTGAATAACAAGTATAACTGGTACACCCAGTGTGAATTTAATATGCCTTGTCTTATGTCTTATTGTATACATAGCAAGTAGTGCCGCTGGAGAACCACCTATAATTGCTAAGAATATAAGCGTCTTTTCAGGTATTCTCCAAAGATGATGTACTGCTTTATATTTATCCAGTGCATATATAACAAATGTTATTATATTGATTAAAATAAGCCATTCTATAAATGTATCTCTCATAGCTTAAGATGCTTCTGCCTCCTCAAACTGTGAGTTATAAAGGTCAGCATAGAAACCACCCTTAGCAAGTAATTCTTCGTGATTGCCCTGCTCTACGATATCTCCTTCTTTCATAACAAGTATAATATCAGCATCCTTTATAGTTGATAATCTGTGGGCAATTACGAAGCTCGTTCTGCCCTTCATAAGATTATCCATAGCATTCTGTATCTGAATCTCTGTTCTTGTATCTACAGAACTTGTCGCCTCATCAAGGATAAGGATTGGGTTGTCAGCAAGAATAGCTCTTGCAATAGTAAGAAGCTGCTTCTGTCCCTGTGACACATTACTTGCATCCTCATTAAGTTCCATATTATATCCACCCGGAAGAGTCTCTATAAAATGATGTGCGTGTGCTGCCTTAGCCGCAGCGATTACTTCTTCATCAGTAGCATCAAGCTTTCCATATCTGATATTTTCCATAATAGTATCTTTATAAAGCCATGTATCCTGAAGAACCATTCCAAATGCATCTCTTAATTCACGTCTGTTAAAGTCCTTGATATTATGTCCGTCAATAAGGATTTCTCCTGAATTAACATCATAAAATCTCATAAGAAGCTTAACCATTGTAGTCTTACCTGCACCAGTTGGACCAACGATAGCAACCTTCTGTCCTGGCTTAACATTGGCACAGAAATCCTTAATAATAATCTGGTCTTCCTTATATCCGAACTTAACGTGCTTAAACTCAACTTCACCTCTGATATTATCTGTAGGTACTGGATTGGCAGCTATCTGTTCTTCTTCCTCTTCTTCAAGGAATTCAAATACTCTCTCAGAAGCTGCTGCCATAGACTGTACCTGATTAATAACCTGTGCAATCTGTGTTATTGGCTGTGTGAAGTTCTTAACATACTGTATAAATGCCTGAATATCACCAATTGTGATAACTCCATTGATAGCAAGCATACCACCTGAAAGTGCAACACCTGCATAACCAAGGTTACCAACAAACATCATAATAGGCTGCATCATTCCTGAGAAGAACTGTGACTTCCAGGCTGATGAATATAATACAGCATTAGTCTTGTCAAATGTATCCACCATATCCTTCTCTTTATTGAACGACTTAACAACCATATGTCCGCCATATGTTTCTTCTATCTGTCCATTAATATGTCCAAGATATTCCTGCTGTGTCTTAAAGTAACTCTGTGACTTCTTAACAACAAATGATACAAGACCAACGGATATTGGAAGAATAACTATCGCAATAATTGTCATAAGTGGTGAAATGCTTAACATCATTACAAGAACACCTATCATTGTAGCAACTGATGTAATAATTGTTGTTATACTCTGGTTAAGACCCATTCCTAATGTATCAACATCGTTAGTTATTCTTGAAAGAACTTCTCCGTATGTCCTGCTCTCAAAATACTTCATAGGCATACGGTTAATCTTCTCTGATATCTCTTTACGAAGTCTGTAGCACACCTTCTGTGAAACACCTGTCATTATCCAGCCCTGAATAAAGCTGAATATTGCACTGCACGCATACAGACAGAGTACAATTATAAGAATTCTTCCAATATATGAGAAATCAATTCCACCAGTTCCTGTAATCTTTTTCATAAGGCCTTCTGAAAGACCTGTTGTTGCCTTACCTAATACCTTAGGTCCTATTACTGTAAATACTGTAGAAGCCGCCGCCATAATCATAACTGCCAATATAGCAATCTTATATCTGCCAATATACTGCATAAGCTTGCTTATTGAGCCTTTAAAATTCTTGGCTTTTTCTGCAGGAGCCATACCGCCTCCTGGACCTCTTCGTCTTGGAGTCTGCTTATATGAGTTATTATCTGCCATAATTATGCTTCCTCCTTTCCGTCAATTCCCAGTTCCTTAGCTGACATCTGAGATTTGGCTATCTGCTGGTATACCTCACAATTCTTCAGAAGTTCCTCGTGAGTACCCTTTCCTACTATCTTACCTTCATCCATAACTAAAATCTGGTCCGCGTGAAGTATTGTGCTTATTCTCTGTGCAACTATGATAACTGTACTGTCTGTAACCTTAGAAGCAAGTGCCTTTCTAAGTGCCGCATCTGTCTTTAAATCGAGTGCTGAAAAGCTGTCATCAAATATAAATATCTTAGGATTCTTAGCAATAGCCCTTGCAATTGAAAGTCTTTGCTTCTGTCCACCAGATACATTAGTTCCACCCTGTGCGATTGGACTTTCATATTTTGCTGACTTAGTTTCAATAAATTCAGTTGCCTGTGCAATCTCAGCTGCTTCCTTTACTATATCCATGGAAGCCTCTGGTGCACCGAATTTGATATTAGACTCAATAGTACCTGAGAATAATATTCCCTTCTGTGGTACATAACCAAGTTCATCTCTTAATTCCTTCATTGAGATATTCTTGATATTCTCACCATCAAGAGTTATTGAACCTTCTGTTGCATCATAAAGTCTTGGAATAAGATTAACAAGTGTAGACTTTCCACATCCTGTACTTCCTATAATAGCTGTTGTCTTCCCCGGTTCAGCCACAAAATTGATATCTTCAAGAGCATTTTCATTAGCACCCGGATACTTAAAGTTAACGTGGTCAAATACTAAAAGTCCTTTAGGATTGCTTATACTCTTAGGTGACTCTGCATCTGTTATTGATGACTTTGTATTAATAACTTCATCTATACGGTCTGCTGCTACAATCGCTCTTGGAAGCATAATTGACAACATTGTAAGCATAAGGAATGACATTACAATCTGCATAGCATATGTAATAAATGCTGTCATTGAACCTACCTGCATAACACCGCTGTCAATTCTGTGAGCTCCTACCCATACAATACCTACTGAGAGACAGTTCATTATAAGCATCATAACCGGCATCATAAATGTCATTACCCTGTTAGTAAAAAGCATTGTCTTTGTAAGCTCTTTATTAGCCTTATCAAATCTTTCTTCTTCCTTCTTCTCTCTACCGAATGCACGGATAACAGAAAGACCTGTAAGTATCTCTCTTGATACAAGATTGACATTATCAACAAGCTTCTGCATAAGCTTGAACTTAGGCATTGCAACTGCCATAAGTAAAAGTACAAAGCCAATAATTACAAGAACTGCAAGGGCTATTACCCATTCCATTCCAGCACCTGTTGACATTACCTTTATAACTCCACCGATACCAATAATAGGTGCATAAAGAACCATTCTTAATATAAGAACACATACGAGCTGTATCTGCTGTACATCATTAGTTGTACGTGTGATAAGTGAAGCTGTTGAGAACTTATCAAGCTCTGCATTAGAAAAGCTCATTACATTCTTATATACTTTTCCTCTTAAATCACGTCCAACTCCAGCACCAACCCTTGATGCAAAGAATGCAACACATACAGTACATACCGCAATAAGAAGTGCCATTCCTACCATCTTAGCACCAGATATCCAAAGGTATCTTTTCTGTATGGCCTTCATATCCATTCCAGCCTTTGCATCCATTGACTTAGCGTAAGCCTTTCCCATTGAAGATATAAGGGTTGAACCCATTGTATCAAATGTTGACTGGAATTCATCTCTCATAGATATAAACGTATCTTTAGACATTGCACCATTATCATACATTACCTTAAATATAATTCTCATATCTACACATTCTGTTGGAACTTCATTACCATCAGCATCTTCAATATCCTTAGTAAATGTTTCAAGTTCCACACCCATTCTCTTTCCAAGGTCTGCAACTGAAACGTTCTCAAGTTCAGATACATCAACGCCCATCTGTGCCGCCATCTGCTGTTTGAACTGTGTGACTGTAACTGATGACATCTGATTATTAATAATCAGTGCCATAGCAAGTGTATCATCATATTCATCTAACCTTTTATCATTATTTTCTGTACGGACATATAAGTCATCCTGTTCCTCAAAACATTTCTCCCATATGCTTATCTCTTCGTCCGTCATAAACATCTTCGCTATATCATATTCATCTTTAGTAATCTTCTCTGGAATACTATGTCCTATACCACCATTCTGGATACCAACATCAATAATATTCGATGTGTACTGTGGAAGTGCAAGATCACAATTCGCCTGCAACACAAGTAACAACAGAATAATTATTATTGATTTCCAGTATGGGGCAATACTTTTCAATATTCTGCTCATAATTCTTCCTTTCTATTAAACTCTTCATAAACTATATCTCTTCAAATCAGGCAATAACATAAAGTAGTCTGCCACGATATTTTCTTATCTTATCATTATTGAGAAAATATGTAAATTAAGGAAATAAGAAACATTTATTAATACTTTATAAACATTGTATACAATTTTAACCAATCTATGTATTGCCCTGTATTATCAAGTATGATATTATACGCGTGAGCGTTATTCGGATGAAAATGTATCAGCTGCCAGTAATTATTATCACCTGTAATCATTGGTATTTATAGTTTATAATTATTGGATTATTTATTTAATTATTTCAAGGAAGTTTTTTAATGGTAGAAGAAAGAATTGATGTGCGACCTCAATTGGCGTGTAACAAGATTTTATTCTGAACTTTTACTTTTAAATATGCTGAATTAATATTCTGATTTCATTTTGATTGATATACAATATAGTATATCAATTTATACCAGTCTGTATATCTACATTATTTATGTACTTACACTAATATGAGATATTTTGGTATCTGTATACACTTATTCGTGTTTATCCCATCTGTCATAACGCTACAATTAAAAATGTCTGAAAGACAGGATTGCCGTTTTATCAGACGAAAAGGAGATTTTATGAATAACAACCAGACAAGTGCAGTTAATAATACTGCCAACAAAACTTTTACAACCAAATATATGGTTGAACTTGCCGCTATGATAGCAATTATTATCATTATGGCTTTTACACCACTTGGATACATTAAACTTCCAGGTCTTACTATCACATTTTTGACAATTCCAGTAGCTGTTGGTGCTATAATTCTTGGTCCTGTTGGTGGACTTATATGTGGTCTTACTTTCGGACTTACAAGCCTCTATCAGGCAGTAACTGGCGGCTCTGTATTTACATTTGCATTATTTAATATCAGCCCTGTATTCACTATTATTCTTACAGTTGTTCCAAGAACACTTGAGGGACTTCTTACAGGACTTATATTCAAGGGACTTCATAATATCCGCAGTGTACAGAAGGTATCTTACTACATCGCAAGCCTTGCCTGCCCACTTCTTAACACACTGCTCTTTATGAGTACACTTGTTGCACTTTTCTATAGAACTGATTTTATTCAGACTTATGTAACTAAATTCGCTGCAAGCAATCCATTTACTTTCGTTATCGCATTTGTCGGAACACAGGGTGCAATTGAAGCTGTTGTATGCTTTGTTGTCGCAAGTATTCTTTCAAGAACACTTTATGCTGTACTTGTAAAAAATGCTTAAAACTATATAAACCAAGGGAGTTATAGGAATAATATTCCTATAACTCCCTTATTACATATGTATTCTTTCCATTAATCTTAGCATCATACATTGCATTATCTGCTTCTTTTAACAGCTTGGCATAATCAAAGCTTCCACCTATCGCAGTTACAATACCTATACTACAAGGAACAGACATATTCTTTAGCAAATCGCCTCTTTTATAGCCCTTGTTAAGAATATCATAGACCTTCTTTACTTTCCTATCAAGTTCCTCTTTACTTATATCCCCTTCATAACCAAATACAAATTCATCTCCACCATTTCGTCCAACTTCACCTTTAAAATTATCCTTTAATGTATTGGCAACAAATTTGATTACATTATCGCCTTCCTGATGTCCATAATTAGTATTGTAATCTTTAAAATCATCAATATCAAGAAATCCAACACTTATACGCACTTTTTTATCAGTTGCACTCTGAACCATAGCAAGCATTTTCTGCTCAATCGCTTTTTTATTATTAATTCCAGTAAGTGGATCACACTCAGCAAGTTCTCTTAAATGTCTTTGCCTTTCCTTTTCCTGAATATTCTCATCTTCTATATGTGTGAGAAGTCCATTAATTTCATCGGAAAGCTGGTTCATCTCAACACTATTTGATTTAGGCAGTCTCTTTGAATAGTCCTGTGTAGCCTTGATATCATTAAACACATTCATTATCTGTTCTATTGGTGCTAATACATTCTTTGTAATAAATATCTGCACAATAAATATAGCAAGGACAAAGAATACAAACGCAAGACATAACATAACTGTGTATGACCTGCCTCATAACTTTCACTTGAGGCTACTACCCTGAAATCCTTGTCCAATATAGATATACTTGCAACAAACACTCCATATTTCTTTCGTTCCTTCAACACATTGTTAATATACTCTAAATCAACTTTACCTGCATCATAAGGACTTGGCTCTCCTACACTTTCTTTGATTGCCGCCTGTGTCATAGCATAATTAGCAACCATCTCCATTTCGGACTTCCTGTCCTCACAGAAATTCTTAATATTAATTCTCTGATTCTCACTCACCGTCGCAAGATTGCACTCTGTCATATCGTCAATCTTCCTATTCGTCTGGTAAATTGAAAATCCACCAAAAATGCTTAGTGGAAGCAGGATAAACAAAAGTAATATTCCTAATATTCTGTTCTTTAATTTCATCATCATTGGTATCACCCCTTAACACTGGTTAATAACCAGACAGACATATTATCATTACTTTCAATATACCCTTGACAGATGATAAAATCAATTAATTTGTTATTTTTCAAGCTCACGGGAAAGATTTACCATCTCAATAGCACCCTCTGCACATTCAAATCCCTTATTACCTGCCTTTGTTCCTGCTCTCTCAATTGCCTGTTCAATTGTATCTGTAGTAAGCACTCCGAACATCACTGGAATATCTGTATTAAGTGATACATTAGCTATTCCTTTAGAAACCTCCGCACAAACATAATCATAATGGCTTGTAGCTCCTCTTATAACTGCACCAAGACATATCACTGCATCATATTTTCCGCTCTTTGCCATTTTAGAAGCAATAAGTGGTATTTCAAATGCACCAGGAACCCACGCAAGGTCTATATTGTCATCGCTTACTCCGTGTCTTATAAGTCCGTCCTGTGCACCTGCAACCAGCTTTGATACAATAAATTCATTAAATCTTGCCGCTACAATACCTACTCTTGTTCCATTGTCTACTAATTTTCCTTCTAATACTCTCATAACTATTAATCTCCTCGTCTTTTTAATTTAATTTCATTACAATTTTCATAAATCATCAATACTGCTATATGTCGGATTTTTTCAACTTTCAATCCTATGAAATCTATAACATATGACCCATTCTTATCTTCTTAGTGTTAAGATAAAATCCATCATAAGCTGTCTTTTCCATTTTAATTGGAATTCTTTTACTTATCTTCATTCCAAAATCAGATAACTGGTATACCTTATCCGGATTGTTGGTAAGCAGACGTAATGTCTTAGCACCCAGATCCTTTAATATCTGTGCTCCAATGTAGTATTCTCTCATATCTCCTGGAAATCCAAGGGCAAGATTAGCATCAAGCGTATCCATTCCTTCGTCCTGAAGTGCATATGCCTTAAGCTTATTAACAAGACCTATGCCTCTGCCTTCCTGCCGCATATATAGCAGTATTCCTCTGCCTTCCTCATTAATCTGTGTCATAGCCGCCGCAAACTGCTGTCCGCAGTCACATTTTAATGAACCAAAAGCATCACCTGTAAGACACTCTGAATGAACCCTGCACAAAAGGTCTTCTCCATTACCAACATCACCTTTTACTAAAGCAACGTGATGTTCTCCATTTAATTTATTAATGTAACAATGTGCAACAAATTCTCCATATTTTGTAGGCATTTTAGTTACTGCCACACACTCTACAAGCTTTTCGTTGCATTTTCTGTATTCCTGAATTGCCTTTATTGTTATGAATTTTAAATTCCATTTTCTGGCAAGTTCAATGAGGTCGTTCTTTCTCATCATTGTGCCATCATCTTTCATAATCTCACAGCATAAGCCACATTCTTTAAGTCCTGCAATCCTCATCAAATCAACTGTTGCTTCTGTGTGTCCGTTTCTTTCAAGAACTCCATTCTTCCTTGCAATAAGTGGAAAATTGTGTCCCGGTCTTCTAAAGTCCTCCGGCTTGGCATCATCACTTACTACCATTCTTGTTGTATAGGCTCTTTCTTTTGCAGATATTCCTGTAGTTGTATCAACATGGTCTATTGATACTGTAAATGCTGTTTCGTGGTTATCTGTATTGTCTGCTACCATATGTGGGAAATATAGCTTTTTGCTTATCTCCTCACTCATTGGCATACATATAAGACCTTTTCCATATGTTGCCATAAAATTAACATTTTCTGTTGTTGCAAACTCAGCGGCACATATGAAATCACCTTCATTCTCCCTGTCCTCATCATCTGTAACAAGTATAATCTTACCTGCTTTCAAATCTTCAACTGCCTCTTCTACTGTGTTAAACTCAAACATATATCCTCCTTTTTAAAATCCATATTTACCAAGAAACTCTCTTGTTATCCCTGATGTATTCTGTCTTTGTGATGACTGTGCTTTTACTGACACATCCTGCCTTGTGGATATCTCGCCCAGTCCATCCGCTGTTACATCAAGACTTTCGCCTGTCTGTAACAATCTTTTTATGTATTTCCCTACAATATCATTCTCAAGATTGACACAATCGTTGATTCTACGCTGTGATAATGTTGTCACCTGCCTTGTATGGGGAATTACAGATACTTTAAAACTATCATCATTAACCCCTGCTACAGTAAGGCTTATTCCATCGATTGTTATTGAACCTTTGGGAACTATTAACTGCATAATCTCTTTACCTGCATTAATTGTGTACCAGACAGCGTTATCATCCTTGCTTATCTTTGTTATTCTGCCAACACCATCTATATGTCCACTTACTATATGTCCGCCAAATCTGCCATTAGCTGGCATTGCTCTTTCAAGATTAACAGCCATTCCTGCCCGCAGATTTCCAAGTGATGACTTATTAATAGTTTCGTGCATAACATCTGCACTGAACTGTTTACTGCCAATTGACGTTACTGTCAGGCACACGCCATTAACTGCTATACTGTCACCTATATTGGTTCCCCCAAGAATATCTGATGCACTTATAGTTATAATCTGAGAAAATGCGTGTCTTTGAACAGATACTATATGTCCGATTTCTTCAACAATTCCTGTAAACAATTATATACACCTCACTTTCCCCTCAATTAATATATCCTTTCCCAATCTTGTAACCGTATAATCATCAAGCTCATATGCTTTATCGGGAGTATCAACACCAATTCCACCTACTGGTGAAAGAGCATTTACACCACCCAATACTTTAGGTGCTATATAAGCCTGTATTCTGTCTACCATACCACTTGCCAGAATACTCCAGTTAAGTGTCGCTCCACCCTCGCACACAATACTGTCTATGCCAAGCTGTCCTAGCTTTATTATCAGTTCTTTTATATCTATATGAGAATTATTATCATTATCATTTTTATTGACATATATAAGTTTACAGCCTGCCTCAGTGTATTTCCTGCACTTATCATCGTCTTTGCAGCTTGTCGCTATATATGTTGTGTACAGCTTCGCACTCCGTACAATATTGCAATCAAGCGGTGTCCTGAGATTAGTATCACATATTACTCTTGCCGGCTGGTTGATATTAACAATATCTTTACTGCGGCACGTCAACATAGGATTGTCCTTTATAACAGTTTCAACACCAACCATTACGGCTGAATATCTATGCCTGTCCATATGAACTTTATTTCTTGCTGTTTCCCCTGTTATCCACTGTGACAATCCTGTATGCGTTGCAATCTTTCCGTCCAGGGACTGTGCATACTTTAATATCACATATGGCTTTTTTTCTTTTATGTAATTAAAAAATACATAATTAAGGCTTTTACATTCCTCACTACACACAAGCTTGTCATCAACAGTTATGTTATGTTCTCTTAAAATATCCACGCCTTTCCCTGCAACTAATGGGTTAGGGTCATAAGAACCTATCACCACTCTTTTTATTCCCGCCTCAATAATTGCATTAACACAGGGTGGCTGTTTACCATAATGACAGCATGGCTCAAGTGTCACATATATCGTTGCACCACTCACATCCTCATTTGCACTGGCAAGTGCTTCTCTCTCTGCGTGAAGTCCACCATATTTCTTATGGTACCCTTCTCCTATTATCCTGCCGCCTTTAACAATAACTGCACCGACAAGCGGATTAGGATTAGTCCAGCCTGTTCCTTTCTTAGCCAGCTCAACAGCCCTTAGCATATATTCTTCATCTGTCATTGCCATAATATTACCCGCCTTCTTTCTCTAATAAATGTATATAATGGGTTTTCATTCTTAAAATATCAATAAAAAAGCCCTGAGAATAATCTTCCCAGGGCTTAAATAACTATATAATACATATTCTGCAAATATCAATAGCTAATACAGTTATAATAGCTTAATAATATTATTATCATAATACATTATCTTAATATATGCTTAACAACGATTATCTAATTAAATATATCAACTTTACTTCTTCCATCCAGACTGTAACTGTCGGCACTGGAATTCCACCAGTTCGTGCATAATGCTCGCGGGCTTTACCGCCGGTAGGGAATGACACCCTGCCCTGAAGTATTATTTAATTCTTTTATAAAATAGCACAATAGAACTAATAATTCAATAGTCTTTTGAACATTAATTTACAACATTTAATTTATAACATTAATTTTACAGCTTATATTTTATAATTTAAAATCTCTGCTGTCTAACACAATAGTGAATGGTCCGTCATTTTCAAGACTTACTTTCATATCCGCACCGAATTCACCCGTTTCTACCTTTGCAACTCTTTCCCTGCACAATGCTACGAATTTCTCGTATAACTCATTGGCAAGATCCGGCTCACAGGCGTGTACAAAGCTTGGTCTGTTGCCTTTCCTGCAATCTGCATATAATGTAAACTGGCTTACAATAAGCATTTCTCCACCTACATCATTAATTGAGAGATTAGTCTTTCCATTCTCATCTGCGAATATTCTCATTTTGCATATTTTATCAGCAAATGGCACAAGCATATCCTCTGTGTCACCCTCGCCTGCACCAAACAGTATAAGATAGCCTTTGCCTATGCTTCCTATAACATTACCATCAACTTTTACACTTGCTGAATTAACTCTTTGTATAACGAATTTCATTATATTTCTCCATTTTAACAGTATCTAAATGTATTTCTAAAATATTCTTTCTATATATATTAAATATCTGATTAACTATACAATCTGTTCTATTTAACTCTGTACTTTCTCTTATCCGCTAACATTTCCTTTATTACCACTGGATGGAATAATAATAACATTGGAAATAATTCAAGTCGTCCTGCAAGCATATCAAATACTATAACTATCTTGCTTAATATGCCAAAATGTCCAAAGTTCTGTGTTGGACCTGCAAGTTCAAGACCTGGTCCAATGTTATTAATTGTAGCCGCTACCGCTGTAAAGTTAGTTGTCAGATCTTTTCCTTCTAATGAAACAAGGAATACTGATACAACAAATGTTAATATAAATGTTATCATATACACATTTACAGAACGTATAACCTCGTGTTCAACCGGTTTTCCTTCAACCTTAATCTTCTTTACGCTTCTAGGGTGGATATAAGAGTTAAGCTCTTTAATAATTGTCTTAATAAGTATTACAAATCTTGAAACCTTTATACCACCGCCTGTACTTCCCGCACATGCACCAACAAACATAAGCAATACAAGTATTGTTTTTGATGTCTGTGGCCACAAGTTAAAGTCTGTCGTTGAAAATCCTGTTGTCGTTATAATTGAACCAACCTGAAATGCCGACTTGGTAATTGCATCCCATACACCAGAACACATAGAATAAATATTAATTGTGATAGCTGTAATTGCTGCTAATATTATTCCAAAATATACCCTTACTTCTTCCATACTAAGTGCTTTCTTAATACTTCCAAAGAACAGCAGATAGTAAGCATTAAAGTTCACACCAAACAGTATCATAAATATCGTGACAATCCACTGTATAGCCACAGAATAACTGCCTATACTGTCATTTTTAATACCAAAACCACCTGTACCAGCTGTTGCAAATGATGTATTAACCGCATCAAACACCGGCATCTTAGCCATAACAAGTATTATGAATTCCAGTAATGTAAGTCCAAAATATATAATATAAAGTATTCTTGCTGTATGTCTTACCTTCGGTACAAGCTTACCAACTGATGGTCCCGGACTTTCTGCCCTCATAAGATTAATATTAGAACCACCACTGAGTGGCACAATCGCAATAATAAATACAAGAACACCCATACCACCTATCCAGTGTGTAAAGCTTCTCCAAATAATACTGCAATGTGACAGGCTCTCAACATCACTTAATATACTAGCACCAGTCGTTGTAAAACCTGAAACTGTTTCAAATAAAGCATCAATAAACGATGGAATCTCTCCAGTTATCATAAATGGAAATGAACCTACAATTCCCATAAGTATCCAGCTTAAAGATGTCGCTATACAGCCCTCTTTAAGATATATAATATAATCTTTAGGCTTCCTTATTGTCAGAAGCATACCTGCAATAAGACTTAATACTGCTACAATTACATACGCAATTCCCTGACTTTCGTGATATATAAGTGCAACAAGACAAGGAAGTGCCATAAGCACTCCCTCTGTTTTAAGTATGCAACCCAGAATGTATATAATCATTGTTCTATTCATATCTATTTTACCTGCTTACACCTATCTTACAATATCATCAATACCTGTAAATCCTGTATTCTTAGTTACTATCATTACTGTATCGCCGTCTTCAATCTCATCATTACCTGTAGGAATGATAATATGTCCATTGTGGTTGATAAATGAGATAAGGACATCTTTCTTTAACTTCAGATCCTTAATAGGTACTCCAGATACCTTTGAATTCTCCTCAACAATGAATTCAATTGCCTCAACCCTTGAATCAAACATATGATAAAGAGTCTCTATATTACTGCCCATTGAATTCTTCTTGGCTCTTACATATGCAATAATTGCTTCTGATGTAATATATTTAGGATATACAAGGCTTCCAAGATCAAGATTATTAATAACCTGCTTATAATTAACCCTGTTAATCTTAGTTACAACCTTAGCCTTTGATACCTGCTTTGCATAAAGTGTCAGCATAATATTTTCTTCATCTATTCCTGTAAGTGGAATGAATGACTGAACTGTTTCTATACCTTCTTCCTTCAATATATCCGGGTCTGTGCCGTCACCATTAATAATTATAGCTTTAGGAAGCTTAACACTTAAGCTTTCACAGTTCTCTTTTTCCTTTTCAATAATCTTTACTGAGATACCCATATTCAGAAGCTCTTTAGCAAGATAATATGCTGCCTTGCTTGCACCTATAATCATAGTATCCTTAACCTGCCTGGTTGCTAAGCCTATCTGCTTAAGAAAATCTCTTGCAATATGACGTTCTGAAACAAATGAAACTACATCGCCTGAATGAAGCACGAAATCACCGTTAGGCATATATACTTCTCCGTTTCTTTCAACTGCACATATAAGAATATCATTAGTAATATTCTTACCAAGATAAGCTAAGCTAAGCCCATTCAGAAGATTACCCTCTGGTACTTTGAATTTGACAAGCTCTGCCTGTCCATGTGCAAATGAATTAACCTCAAGTGCAGTTGGAAGATATAATATACGTGCAACCTCTCTTGCCGCTTCAAGCTCAGGATTTATTATAAGAGCAAGACCTAACTGCTCTCTTAAATAGCCTGTTTCCTCACTGTAATCCGGTGTACGGACTCTTGCTATTGCTGCACATTTGCCAACTCTCTTGGCTACTGTACAACATAAAAGGTTAAGCTCGTCCGAATCTGTAACAGCAATAATAAGATCTGTTTCTTCAATACCAGCTTCAATCTGTGTTGAATAGCTTGCTCCGTTACCTACAAGTCCCATAACATCATAGATATTGGTAATATCCTGTATCTTCTCTGCTTTCTTATCTATAACAGTTATATCATGTCCTTCTTTACTTAACTGGTCAACAAGGTTCGCACCTACCTTGCCACAGCCTACTATTATGATTTTTAAGCCATTTTCCTTCTTACTTAATCCAAACATAATATCTCCATTCGTGCCTTTTCAAAGTACGCCCATCATGGCTAAGCACTTATCTCCATTCTCTAATTATAAAGCCTTCTTTATTGCCTCAAAGAGGTCATCATATTCTTCAAATGCTTCAAGCTGTGGATAATCTGCCTTAATCTGGTCAGTTGTTCTGAATAGGAAACCTGCCTTACTAGCCTGAATCATACCTAAATCGTTGTGGCTGTCACCACTGGCAATTGTTTCAAAGCCAACAGACTGAAGTGCTTTAACTGTTGAAAGCTTAGACTGTTCACAACGCATTTTAAAGCCTGTAATTGTTCCGTCCTTAGCTACTTCAAGAGTATTACAGAATATAGTAGGCCAGCCGAGCTTCTTCATAAGAGGTGCTGCAAACTGTGTAAATGTATCACTAATAATAATAACCTGTGTTGTTTCTCTTAACTTATCAAGGAATTCCTTAGCTCCTGGAAGTGGATCTATCTTTGCAATAGTTTCCTGTATCTCTTTAAGTCCAAGACCATGTTCCTTAAGAATTCCAAGTCTCCAGTTCATAAGCTTATCATAATCTGGTTCGTCTCTTGTTGTTCTTGTAAGCTCTGGAATACCGCTTTCCTTTGCAAATGCAATCCAGATTTCTGGAACTAATACTCCTTCAAGATCTAAACATACTATATTCATACTCATATTTGCCCTCATTTCCGTGTAGTATACACATTTTCTAAATAATATCAAGATTGGATTATAACACAATAATCTTAATTGGTGAACACCTTTTAACATATAAGCTTACAATATAAGCTTTATTTGGCTAGTTTTGCTATAAGCTCAAGATTGTCCGGTATATGTATGTGCTGTGGACAATTCTTCTCACATCTGCGACATTTAATGCAGTCTGAAGCCTTTCCCTTATTATATATAAGCCTCTGATAATACATATTGGAAAAATTGTCATTAATGCAATAATTATTATAAAGTGCAAACAGTCCTGGAATATTAATATTCTTAGGACATACCTCCATACAATATCCACAGGAAGTACAAGGAATTGCTGTTCTTTTGTTAATTATTGCTACAACCTCTTTAAGAAGCTCCTTTTCCTTATCGTTAAGCGGCTGAGGTCTTGCCATAATCTTAGTATTGTCAAGCACCTGCTCACAATTGCTCATTCCACTAAGCACCATAAACACACCATCAAGATTAGCTGCAAACCTTAAAGCATACGAAGCTGGCGAGGCTTCCTTGTTATATTCCCTTAAAATATTCTCTGCTTCCTTTGGAAGATTCGCCAGTGTCCCGCCCTTAACAGACTCCATTACAGCTATTGGCTTATTATGCCTTCTTGCTGTTTCATAACATAACCTTGACTGGATAATATCATTTTCCCAATCAAGATAATTAATCTGAAGCTGAACAAAATCAACTTCCGGGTGATTGGTTAATATCATATCAAGGAACTGTGCATCATCGTGAAATGAGAATCCGAAATTCTTAATCTTACCCTCGGCTTTCATCTTCTTAGCGAATTCAAATCCACCCCACTTGTCCGTATTATAATATCTGTCCCTGCCCATATTGTGCATAAGGTAGTAATCAAAATATCCAACGCCTGTCTTTTCAAGCTGTTTATTAAAATATAACGGATACTCCTCACCTGATTTTATAAGCACTGTAGGCATTTTATCGGCAAATACATACTTGTCCCTGTCATATCTGTCAACCAAAGCTTCCTTTAACGCTGTTTCTGACATCTGGTCGTGATACGGAAATGCAGTATCAAAATATGTAAATCCTGCTTCCATATATATATCAACCATACGCTTTAACTCGTCCATATCAATTGACTGTTTATCATCTGGATTGATTAACGGAAGCCTCATCGCTCCAAATCCGAATCTATTCATTGTAATTCTCTCCTGATTGTTAATTCTCTTTTGATATTTTATTTTCTTATACTATTTATCTTTTCTTATTTTACTTAATTCTATTGTGCTGTTATTGCTATAAATAACCGTATATACAACCACAATATTAGTCAACTCTCTTATTGCCCCAGAAGAATAATGCAACTGTTCCAGGTCCTGTGTGGCTTCCTATTGTTGTACCTATATTATTAATCTCCACCCTGCCGTTAAGCTTAGGGAATTTCTCCTCTATAAGCTTTGCAACAGCTTCTGCATCTTTTCTGCACGCTGACATTGATATGTAGCATTTTCCATCGTAATCAAGTCCATTTTCGGCATTATTAATCATCTTATCAACAGTTGCTGCAATAACCTTCTTCTTAGTACGGATTTTCTCTCTAGGTATAAGCTTTCCCTCAAAATTAACATTGAGCAGCGGGCATATATTAAGAAGATTACCCACGAAACCTGACACCTTTGACACTCTTCCACCTTTTATAAAAAATGTAAGATCTGTCGTAAAGAACCAGTGATTAACCTTTAATCTGTTCTCAATAACCCAGTCCTTTAACTCATCTATACCCATACCTTCATCTTTTAAATCAGCAACCTTATCCATAAGCAGCCCGTATCCGGATGAAGCCGCAAGTGAATCAATTACATATATCTTTCTGTCTGGATATTTCTCTTTAAGTGTTTCCGCCGCTATATTAGCAGAATTAATTGTTCCGGATATGCCTGATGAAAGTGTAAGATGAAGTATATCTTTTCCTTCTTTTAAGAATTCTTCAAAATATGCCTCATATTCATCCACATTTATCTGTGATGTCTTAGTATCAGCACCTTCTGACATAGCCTTATAGAAATCATCCAAATTCATTGTCTTCCCTAAATCATCCATATAAGCTGCTCCGTCCAGCTCATAATGGAAGCATATGTAATGTATATCTCTCTTATTAAAATGTTCCTCTGTTAAATCTGCTGTAGAACAACACGAAATAATATAATCACTCATAACTAAGCCTCCATACATATTATAAATATTTGTATACACAGTAATTTTATTATATATCATATCTTATGTCCATTGATTTATTATAATTAATCTGATATTATTATTCTTAATAAACATTTGATTAATTATAAGGTCAGTAACCATAAACCTGCCTTATTTAACGAGGATAAATATATGCTTACATATTCTTTTAATAATAGAAACAAAAAAAGCCTTTACGAATACCTGTACACCTGTATTAAAGATGATATTATATCCGGCAAATTAACACCCGATACAAAGCTCCCTTCCAAAAGAGATTTTGCCAAAAATCACGGAATAAGCGTCGTAACTGTTGAAAATGCCTACGGACAGCTTCTTGCAGAAGGCTACATATATTCACTTCCTAAGAAGGGATTTTATGTATCGGAGATTAATAATAATTACAATACCACAGGTAATCATTCTTTTAAGAATACCGCTTTCAATAATATTTCAAGCAGTAACCAGCCTTACAATGTGAATAATAATGCTCGTGCTTCCCTGGAAAATACTGGTGCTCCCCTGGAAAATGCAGCTGTCAACCTTGTATACAGCCACACCCCTAAAGATAATTTTCCATTTTCAGTATGGGCAAAACTTATGCGTCAGGTACTTACATATGAGGGCGATGATGCACTCAATGTTCCACCCACAGGTGGCGTTATGAAACTGCGCCGTGCCATTGCACATCATCTATATGAATTCAGGGGAATTACAGTAAATCCTGAGCAGATTATTATTGGTGCTGGAACTGAATATTTATATGGGCTTATCGTTCAGCTTCTTGGACGTGACCTTGCCTACGGACTTGAAAATCCAAGTTCCAGAAAAATCGTAAATATATACCGCTCATTAGGTGTCAAGGTCAACGCACTTGATATGGATGATGAAGGTGTAATACCTGACAGCATTGGACTTGCGAATTCCCAGATAATACAGATATCTCCGTCACACCATTTTCCTACTGGTATAGTTACATCTATAAGCAGAAGATATGGTCTGTTACAATGGGCTAACAACTCGCACGGCAGATACATAATAGAGGACGACTACGACAGTGAATTCCGACTTCAGGGAAAGCCAATACCATCACTCTTTTCAATCGATGCCACAGACAAGGTAATATATTTTAATACATTTACAAAAAGCCTTGCCTCAACTATAAGAATTAGTTATATGGTTCTTCCTGTGCCGCTCCTTGAACGCTTCAAACAGCAGCTTGGCTTCTATGCCTGTACAGTATCTAACTTTGAACAATATACTCTGGCACATTTTATTGAAGACGGCTTTCTTGATAAACACATTAACCGTATGCGCAATCACTACCGTGACATAAGGGATAATCTTATAGGTCTGCTTATGAAAAGCAGTATCAAAGACCGTATTAATATATACGAGGAAAATTCGGGACTGCATTTTCTCCTAAAATACGACACAGAATTAACTGATGAGCAGCTAAAGCAAAAAGCCAGCAAGAAAGGACTTCTCATATCATTTCTTTCTGACTATATAACTGGAAACAGCTATTCACCTGATAATTATTCGCATATAGCAATTGTCAACTACTCTGGAATATCTATGGACGATGTCGCTATTACGGCAAAATTGCTTGAGGAAATATGCTTATAAATAATTACTTAATGCAATACATATTGGTGGAAGAAATCTAATAATAATAAATATTCTCTTATAAAAATAATGGTGTCACACGAATGAACTATTCACTGCCTTACTAACATTAAATAATTCATTTTATGTGACACCTTGTTATTATTCAGAATAAAACCTATAACATCCACGTCCCGATTTCTTGGCTTCATATAACGCTTTATCTGCACACTGGTACATATTATAATAATGTAAACCACAATTAACAGATAAGCTTATCCCCATACTTACGCTTATCTTATAACCATCGTACTCATCTGTTACATAATTAAATATTCTCTTCACGATATCTTCGATATTATCGCTGTCTTTATATTCAATATATACAACAAACTCATCGCCTCCATACCTTATCGCTATATCCTGATCTTCCCTTGTACATTCTGCTAATCTCTTGGCAACATATTGTATAACACAGTCGCCAAAATAATGGCCATAAGTATCATTAACTAATTTAAACGAGTCTATATCAAATATAACAAATGCCGAATACATATGAGCACTGTTGTCAATCCTGCTCTTTATAAGCAATTCTCCAGTAACGTGATTATAAAGGCCTGTAAGCAGGTCAAGTGATGCCTGCTTTTCCAGACGTTGTTTCAAATATTCCTGTCTATATCTTTCTGTAACATTTCTTAAGCTTATAATTCCCAAAATATCATCTGTAAGCTTGTCCTTTGACAGATATATAGACTTATCAATCCACATCTCCGTATCCTGTGTATCCATTGTCCTGTAATCAATAGATACAGTAGTATTACCATTATTAAATAGCTCGATAATCTTCTTTGACGTCGCAAGCTTTAAATAATCTTCAATTGTATCTTTGGAAACCCTTTTCTGCCACCTTCTGCAATATTCATCATAAGAACTAGATGTACTAATACCTACTGTATCAAGTGCACTATACATTTTATTATTCTTTCGCTGATATATGCCATTTTCTATTGTATCTTTTGAAAAATTAACCTGATACATAACAATTGACTCTGACATAAGTGCGTCTTTATACTGCTCTGTTGTCTGCAAAAGCTTTCTAAGTTCAGCATTTTTACGCTTTATTATCTCATAATATTCATATCTGTGTGATACATCACGTTCTGTCACTGTTATCTGGTTAAATGTCTTATCATACATAAGTGTCACTAATATCCACTTATATTTACCATCATACATAAGTCTTACATCAAGCTTTTTCTTAAATTCATCGTTACTGCCAAAGCCTTTAACTGCCTCTACTGATATTAAATCTAACAGCCTGCCTCTGTCCTCATAATGACATCTGTCAACCATTCTCTGAACCCACTGTTCTAACTCTACATTACCGTCTTTCTTAAACTTATTACCCCTATTATAAATACACAGAACACTATCATTATCAATATCAATCTGATAAATCCCCTCATATTGGGTTGACAGCATTGTAAGTATTCTGTCTTCCAGCTCTAAATCATTCTCCATTGAAGTTCTCCATTCCAGCACTGTACACCAACAGCACTTGTTTAACTTGCAAAAAACAAGCTTTTATTCTTCATTATTATTCGACCATTTTCTACGAAACTCTTAATTGAATATACAATATCACATATTGGAGAAAATGTCACGCTGGCATTTAATGTTTTAATGGGACTTACTATAGAATTTTATAACATTAAATTTCCTATTATATAAAAACTGCCGCCAGTGTAATACTGACGGCAGTAATAATACCTTATTAATCTATTGATTAATATAAGCTATCCAATTAACTGTACCATTAATTCTGATACTGTATACTACTCATATACCAGCTTATGATTAACCGAAGTATCTCTTTAAAAGACCTTCAAATGCCTTACCATGTCTAGCCTCATCCCTAGCCATCTCATGAACTGTGTCGTGGATTGCATCAAGATTAGCAGCCTTAGCTCTCTTAGCAAGGTCAACCTTACCTGCTGTTGCTCCATTTTCTGCTTCTACTCTCATCTCAAGGTTCTTCTTAGTGCTGTCTGTTACAACTTCACCGAGAAGCTCTGCGAACTTAGCTGCGTGTTCAGCTTCTTCCCAAGCTGCCTTTTCATAGTAAAGACCTACTTCTGGATAACCTTCTCTGTGAGCAACTCTAGCCATAGCAAGATACATACCAACTTCTGAACATTCACCATTGAAGTTAGCTCTTAAATCTTCAATAATATCTTCGCTTACTCCCTTAGCAACTCCTACAACGTGCTCAGCAGCCCATACCTTGTCATCTCCCTGAGCTAAGAACTTGTCTGCTGGTGCCTTACATACTGGACAGACATAATCTGCTGGAAGTGACTCTCCTTCATAAACATAACCGCATACTGTACATACATACTTCATAATCTTAATCTCCTTTTCTTGTTTAATTTATTAAAAATAGTAATTATTACTGTTTGTGAGTTTAATATAACACTGTTTATTTCCTTTGTCAAGCAAAATAGTAATAATTCCTATTAATATTTTTACTTATCTATACACTCAGGACATTCTCCATAGAAGAATGTCACATTTCCCCGGATTGTACCATCAAAATTCTTTGCCGCCGCTTCATTAAAATTCTTCTCAACTTCCCGTGAGTCAAAGTTCAAATCCATAACTTTGCCACAATTGACACATTGAAAATGGTAGTGTGGGTTCACGTTGCCGTCAAAATGCACCGAACCATCACTACACGGCACTTTCATAGCCATTCCATTGTCTACAAGGAATGTAAGATTTCTGTATACAGTTCCAAGACTTATGTTAGGAAACTCTTTACTGACATTATCATACACAACCTCTGCCGTAGGGTGGTCTTTTCTTGACATCAAAAAGCTCCTGATTGCATCTCTTTGTCTGCTTCTTTTTACTGTTGCCATATTGTAACTCCTCTATTCAAATTACATTAAATTAATATTGTCATTATATACTGTTACTTGTTTAATATTTTATATGTACATAATATCCATTTGATAAATCACGCTCATTATTGGATTTAAATCAAAAATGATACACCAATAATAGTAACAACTACTAATATTAGTGTATCATTTTCTATCAAAAAGTCAACTTATTTTTACTATATTATTTTTATAATATTATTATGCAAGCTTTGTTTTTATTTATGCCTTCATCATTCCAGACATAATACAGCTTCCCTTTGCACCACACTCTTGTACTTCCTGCCTGCGGCTGCCATCTATGTTAATTCCACCAATGGCATATACTGGAATATTAACATTTTCGCATACTGCTTTCAGAAATTCCAGGCCTCTTGGTGGAACACCTCTTTTACAATCCGTACTATATATATGTCCTGCCGTAATGTATGAAGCACCAAGTTCTGCCGCTTCGACAGCTTCCTGAACGGAATGGATTGAACAACCTTTTATAGCTACATTACTATCTTTAAGCTGACTATGATATTTTCTTAGATTATCAATTGACAAATGTATAGCATTAATGCCAGTCTTTTCTGCCACTGCAACATAAGTATGCAATATCAGTCTTACGTTATATTTCTTACAGACCGAATACACATCTGCAGCAAGTGCAGCATATTCAGCATCACTTAGATCCTTCTCTCTTAGAATAACAGCTGCTGGATAAAGCTTGCATACTCTTTCTATCTGTTCTAAAAATGGTCTGTCACAAAGCCTGCGGTTAGTAATTGCAATCACGTCCTGCATAATTCCTAATCTCCTTAATCTTAATCAGCCACAGTATATATAGTCACTCATAACTGGCTGAAGTCCGATTTTTACAAGGTCATCATATACCTGCTTAACATCTCTTCCGTCTGATATTTCAAACTGCTCATCGCCTCTGTCTTTTTCTTCAATATCTTCTGAATGGCTTCCTATGCCCGTACTTACACCTGCTGATATTTTAGTTGCCGCTATATTCATAAGATTATCACGCACACGTGCACACTCTCTTGTAGATACTGTTATACTGGCAAATGGCATAAATAATCTGTATGCTGTTACGACCTGCAATAACTGTGCTTCGTGTACATCTTTAGGATTAATTCTGTCATTATTGATTATTGGACGTAATCTTGGACAAGAAAATGCTATCTCTGCCTGTGGGTATTTGCGCTGTAATAAATATGCGTGCATACCTGTAGCAAAAGCATCTTTTCTGAAATCATCAAGTCCTAAAAGTGCAGCAAAACCAACTCCTCTCATACCTCCCTTTAATGCACGTTCCTGTGCATTAAGCCTGTATGGGAATACTCTCTTATGTCCTGCAAGATGAAGTGTCTCATATTTGTCTGAATTGTAGGTTTCCTGAAATACAGTTACATAGTCAGCACCACATTTATGAAGATAAGCATACTCATCTGAATTCATAGGATATACTTCAAGTCCAACAACCTTGAAATATTTTCTTGCTATTTTACAGGCTTCTCCTATGTATTCCACACTTGACATTTTCTTACTTTCACCTGTAAGAATAAGTATCTCCTGCAAGCCTGACCTTGCAATTGCTTCCATCTCTTCTTCTATTTCCTGTGCATTAAGTTTGGCTCTCTTAATCTTGTTGTGGCAGTTAAAACCACAGTATATACAGTAATTCTCGCAGTAATTAGCAATATATATAGGTGTAAAAAAGCATATAGAATTACCAAAATGTCTTTCTTTCTCATCCTTGGCTGCCTCTGCCATCTGTTCAAGATATGGAAGTGCAGCTGGTGATAAAAGAGCAGCAAAATCCTCTGGTGTCCTGTTGCTTTTATTGATAGCATTAAGAACATCCTTTGCTGTATATTTATCGTAGTCATAATTGTTCATAGCATCTATAACTTTTTGCTGTATATCTGACTCAAGTACTTCCATATCTGGAAGATATTCCATATGGTTAGTTCTGTTTTTCTTCAAATCTTCTCTTATTTCATCACTCAATATACTTTCATTGATGTGCATATCTTTGCTGTCGCTCATAATTATCCTCGTTTCTGTAATCTATTGCATTATTATTCGTGTATATAGCCCGTTAATGGAGATGATGCACTTGCACCGTCCTTCTTTACTCTTCCAAGGCCTGAAAGATAAGCTTCACGTCCTGCATTTATTGCATTCTTAAATGCTGATGCCATCGCTGGAATATCTCCTGCTGTCGCTATAGCTGTATTAGCCATCACCGCAGCTGCACCCATTTCCATAACTTCACATGCCTGTGATGGACGACCTATACCTGCATCTACAATAATTGGAAGGTCAATTTCGTCAATAAGTATCTGTATAAAATCTTTAGTGCATACACCTCTGTTAGAACCAATTGGTGCTGCAAGCGGCATAATACAGGCAGCTCCTGCATTCTGCATATCTCTTGCTGCATTAAGGTCTGGATACATATATGGCATTACTACAAAGCCTTCTTTGGCAAGTATCTCTGTTGCTTTAGCTGTTTCGTAGTTGTCTGGAAGAAGATATTTAGTATCTCTTATAACTTCTATCTTAACCATATCACTGTGGCATAATTCTCTTGAAAGTCTTGCAATTCTTACAGCTTCTTCTGCATTTCTTGCACCTGATGTGTTAGGGAGAAGCTTTACATTTTCTGGAATATAATCAAGAATATTGGCAATTCCGCCATCGTTGGCTCTTCTTAGTGCAAGTGTTACTATCTGTGCTTCTGCCTGTTTTACGGCGGCGTCTATTAATTCAAGGGAATATTTTCCTGAGCCTAAGATAAATCTTGATGTAAATTCGTATTTTCCTAATTTGAATGTGTCGTTGTTGTTCATTGTTTTGTCCTCTTTTCTTTTTGGTTATTTATTGGTAAGGGTTGTGGGGTGGGGTGGGGGTAATAACGGAAGGTTATTGACCGCCACCCATAAATGTAAGGATTTCTAAGGTGTCATCGGGTGACAGGGTTGTGGTGGGGTAGGAGTCTTTCGGGATTATGACCTCGTTGAGTTCGACTACTACATGGATCGGGTTGTAGTTGTGGGTGGTGAGGAAGGTGGTGATTGGGGTTGATGTAGGGATTTGGGTGGGTTTGCCGTTGAATTTTATTGTTATCATTGCTGGTCCTTCTTTCTTTGGGGATTGAGAGAGTGAATTTTTTTTTGGAGGACGGACGACATTTGGAAGCTTTGCTTCCTCTGTCTGGGAGTTGCTGACTGAGGGAGGGGGAATTAGCTTTGTCGGACGACATTTGGAAGCTTTGCTTCCTCTGTCTGCGGGTCGCTGACGTGGGAGGGGGAATTAGCTTTGTCGGACGACACTTGGAAGCTTTGCTTCCTCTGTCTGCGGGTCGCTGACGTGGGAGGGGGAATTAGCTTTGTCGGACGACATTTGGAAGCTTTGCTTCCTCTGTCTGCGGGTCGCTGACGTGGGAGGGGGAATTAGCTTTGTCGGACGACATTTGGAAGCTTTGCTTCCTCTGTCTGCGGGTCGCTGACGTGGGAGGGGGAATTAGCTTTGTCGGACGACACTTGGAAGCTTTGCTTCCTCTGTCTGCGGGTCGCTGACGTGGGAAGGGGAATTAGCTTTGTCGGACGACACTTGGAAGCTTCGCTTCCTCTGTCTGGGAGTTGCTGACTGAGGGGATAAGGTTTGCTGGGTGGCGTCCCTCCACTGTTTTTGCGTGAGTAGCGCGTTCCAGAGCTTCGCTCTGTCACTGTCGCGGTGCTCCTCGAATACGCTAACAAAGCCTCTTGCTCACTTCTGCAAGCAGAGTTCGGCAAGTGTCTTTGTTAGTGTATTCTCATCGCTACTCACGCAAAAAAGAGTTCACGAAAGGAAGCGCCGGTGGTGGTGCTCCCCTTCGTGAACTCTTTGAAATTCACTCTATTTGTTTTTTATTTAATTGTTTATTACTATATCACTTGTTGAAATATTTTGCAACATTAATCTTCTTTATTGGTGATTTCGTCTATTAATTCTATGGACTCTTTTATCATATTATCGCAATGTTCCTTCTTTACTCCGCCTTTCCGGGCGTTGTTTCTTAGAAGGTCTACGCAATCTGTTAAGCCATCGTGGTTGGCGGCTATTCTTTTTCTGAATTCTGTTATTACGGCTGGGGAGTCTATTCCTTTTGCACCTAATACCATAAGGGCACTTGTTATTGCTCCACAAGTTCCGCCGCATTTCATTCCGCCACCAAAGTTACAGCCTATTGCTGCTGCCTGCTGTTCGGTCATTCCTAATTCATCGGCGTAGGCTCTCATTATTGTCTGGGCACAGTTGCTTACCATCGGGGTTTCATTTCTTAACTGCATTGCTTTATCTATATGTCTATTCATTGATTGTCCTCCAATTACATTTTAGAATATTTAGTAAGTATTTCCTCAATCTGCATATTTATGCTTTCAGGAAATGTTCCTGAATTATTATCAGAAATTTTTATCCAAAAGTCAAGATTCTTGTATTTCACATTGTGTCTTGTGTTGTTCTTATCCTGCCTGGTGGCAATCTGGACTTTTACCTGTGCTCTTTTTTGTTCAAGAAGTGGAATTATTATGTAATATAGCCTGTCGTCCCTGAATGATATATAGCCTGCGGCATTTCCCGATTTAGTCTTTAAATATAGACGATGATTTTTAAGTGATTGTGGGTATAGTGTCATACCTGCCCGTAAAAATGGGGCATTAGCTTGTATTTCAAGCATTGAGTCTATATAAAATATCTGTGCATTATTCTGCTTTACCGGTGTGATAAGTTCATTAAGTGTGTAGGTTGCATCTATATACTGCTGGGCTAAAAGGTATGCAAGCTGTGCTTTTATAACTGCCCTTCTTGTATCCGATATGCTTCCTTTCCTTCTGTTATCTATACCTGATAACAGCTTATCACTGCTTTCTGATATACTCTTTATGAATAATGTAAAATCTTCTTCTATCGTCCAGATATATTTGCCTTTTGCTATAACAATGCTTCCAGTAATATTTCCTCTTGCACCTTCTGCATAATGATATATATTACGGCTTGTATACGCATTATCATTAACAGGTGCATCCCAATTACCGCCATCGGAAGCATATGAATTATAGTCCTGATAATATTCTTCATCATATGTGTACTCTGATGAATAACTATCATCGCTGGAATTATTGAAATAACCGGACATTTTATTATCAGATAAATACTTAATAATAATTGAATATGCCTCATTAATCTCCTGCGCACTATATTGATATGTATTCTTCCCTGACTTTAATGAATCGGGATGCACCTTTAACATCAGTTTTCTATATTTTTTCTTAATTGCTTTTATATCAGCAGACCGGGGTACTGCTAATATTTTATATGCCTGTTCTACACTCATTTTCATAGGATTATCCTGATATGCTCTTTCTATTGGTTACATATTTATCAACTCATTAAATTAACTATTGTAAGCCATAAATGTTTAGATTACGCATATGATAACATATACTTAGTTAAGCGTATATGTTTTTAAATCAAATTTCTTCTGAATAAAATCCACAAGATACTCAGCTGTACCCTCAACGCCCAAAGAGCTGCTGTCTATCATTATAGTCTTGTGCTTAGGGTCTGATGGAAGAAATCCTGCATAGTGCATATGGTAATTATCTCTTGCCTCATCTACTGACCTTATCATCTTCTTGGCTTCTTCTTCGCTTAAATGCAGATCATTCACACAGTTCTTAACTCTCTGTTCATATGGAGCATAAATGTATATATGCACCGCATTTTCTTCATCAGAAAGGACAAAATCTGAACAACGTCCAACTATTATACAGCTTTCTCTCTCAACTAAGAATTTCATAATATTCTGCTGGGCTTCAAATATTCTGTCCTGCTCTGTGCTTGACTGTGTTCCAAGAGGATACATCATTCTCTTATATGAATTAGTTGATGTCTTCTTAACCTTTTCTTCAAGTTCATCTATCTGTGATACTGGAAGATTAAGCTTCTTAGCTGCCTGCTCCACTATATCCCTGTCATAATATTCAACTCCAAGCTTCTTACTCATAAGCTTGGCTATTGGACGTCCAAGGCTGCCAAACTGCCTTGCTATTGTAACAACATATTTCTTATCACTCATAACTGCCTCCATTCTGAAATTATTCTTATAATTCCTATATACATTTTATAAAACTAACACATTTTACATAACAAATCCTAATACAAGGAAACCAATTATACTTATTCCAGCTCCTATAAGTACATATGGAAGCTGTGATACCGCGTGGTCAAAGTTATCAATACCTGAACCCTGTGAAGCAAGAACTGTTGTGTCACAGTAGAAGCAGGCGTGATTACCAAATGCACAACCTGAAAGAATTGCTGCCATTATAAGTATTGCATTGGCTCCTACACTTGCACCAAGTGGAAGAAGAACTGGTGCAACAAGTGTACATACGCCCCACGCATTGGCTATCATAAATGCTAATATACCAGTAATGATAAATGCAAGCATTGGGAAAATCTTTGCTGATAATATTGGCTGTGTAATATCTATGAAGAACTCTGTCATCTGCATCTGGTTTGCAATCGTCTGGAATGTAAGTGCTGCTATAAGGAGAATTATAATAGGAAGCATATCTGCAAATCCTTTTACGAAATTATCCCAGTATTCTGTAAATGTCATCAGCTTTTCTGCAAGATACATAACAAGTGTTACTGCAAGACATATAATCTGTGCTACTACAAGGTTCCCTGTAACACAGGCTACAACTACAAGTACAAGCATTGGAACAAGGAAATTGAATATGTTGCCGTCCTGTTCGCCTTCGCCATCGTCCATATTGTACTTCTTACTTGCATCACTGTAAACCTTACCTGTTGTTGCAACTCTTTCATAAGCCTTCTTCATTCCGCCAAGCTTAGGAAATACACCTGCTGAGAAAAGAATTACAATAAGTAATGCAACTATTGGATATATACAAAATGGAATTGCTTTAATATAAGCTCCCATCCAGGTCTTTGCACCAAGTGCCTGAACACTCTCCTGTGCGAAGAAGATAGCTCCAAAATATGCTGCCCAAGATGAGAATGGGAACATAACACAGACTGGTGAACCTGTACTATCAAGAAGATATGCAAGTGCTTCTCTTGGTACTTTTACTTTATCATATACCTTCTTCATTGCTGTACCTATTGATAATACATTAAGATAATCATCAATAAATATAATTACACCTAATATAAATGTTGTGAATAAAGTCTTTCTTTCGCTGTTACATATCTTTGAAACAATCTTTGCAAATCCAAAATGTCCCTTAGAGGCTGTAAGAAGTGCTATTATACTTCCAAACAAACCACATACAAGTATTAAGTATGCTTCATCACTCATAACACCTTCAAGTGTATTAACCCATTCGGTTATAAAATCCTGCTTATATAAAAATATTGCTCCTATAATTGAACCGCCTATAAGAAATGGCTCACATTTCTTAGTAGCTATAGCACCTATGACAATACCGATTACAATTATTACTGCTATAAGACCGTAGCTCATAATCATTTCCTCCTGTTATATAAATATTTATTAATATCTGACGCGTCCAGCGGTACATTTTATATACCGCAAGATAAACAATGAATGTGCTTTAGTAATTTCTATTTCAGCCTTTACTGCCAGTTAGATTAACATTTTTACTAATACACAAAAAGGGACTTCCGCTAATATTACCATTAGCAGAAGCCCCTTTGCTTCTTGTCTATGTTCAAGAATATATCACTAAGACATATATACTTCAACATTCTTTTATAAATATTTTATTGTTATGACTTCTAATAACAATCTTGTATTACTTCATTTGTTCTCACAGCACAAATGTCTATCTTACCTCAAGACATATCAAAGCATTCATAAACTCCAGACGTGTCATCGCATCATCAAAATTCCTGCCCGTAAGCTCAGTTATTCTCTGTATTCTGTACTTTACTGTATTACGATGCGTAAATAACTGTTCAGAAGCGTGAAGCAGGCTGTTATTGTTCCAAAGGTACGCTTTTAACGTCTGTAAAAGATTCGTATTATTCTCCTTATCATAGTCAATAATTATGCCTAATGTACTGTCAACAAAGTCCTGTATAAGCTTTTTATCTCCAAATTCAGAGAACAGGTTATATATTCCCATTTCTTCATACCAGAACACACTTCCATTAAGCTGTATCTTCTCCGAAAGGATTACACACCTTGAAGCCTCCGTAAAACTTTTCTGCAAATGTGATATTCCATTATATTCACGTCCAATTCCCATAACAAGCTTTATATCCGTATACCTGCCCTGCACATATTCAGATAATGCTTCGTAAGATTGATTAATAAGACCGTGTGTATCATCAGCATTTTCCAAACAATTAAAACAGCCAACTATGTTATTAGCATATCTTGATAAAATCAGACTTCCATTATTCTGTGCAAAACTGTCCCTCAGCTTATTCATAATGAAATCATAATCAAAATTCTCTATCTTATTATCTGAATGAATATTAATCATAAACATACGGTTATTACCATTGATATCATAGCCAGCTTCTTCAAATTTAATAGAAAATGCTTCTATATTGATGTCCTTTCCAAATATAATTCCTGAAAGAATATCATCACTTAATACATCTGAGTCTTTATTATACGCAATAGCGTGTCCGATTTCTTCAAAAATGTCAACAAGAGGAATTTCACCTGATATGACAAATATCGGAAAATCGTTAAGATTGGAATAGGATATTATTGTACTGTCTATACTGGCAATGTACTTATCACCAACAAGAAGCAATGCACCTGCCATATCAAGCTTCTTAGCTTTCTTAATAACTGCTTGCAGGTCAAAATCCTTACTCTGTATAACAGGCGTGCTTATAATCAAAAGCTCCTGTCCCTTTACCCACTTCGCAAAATTCATATTCTCAGGCTTATATACCCACCTTATTCTATTGGACAAACCACTCTTTCCTGCTATTATTCTGGCTTTCGCCATTGAGGGGAGAGTGAGAAGATCTTTACATTGAAACATATTGCTGCTCCTATATTATGTTGTTATAATTATTTATAGTGCCATAAGGAACTTTTAAGATGAGCACTCTTGTGCTCATTATATCATATGCCCTGCGTTGTTTTTCCACGCATCCGAAGTTTCGAAGAAACTTCTAAGTGACTACGAAGTAGTCATATTATATCATAATTCACTCTTTATCTATGCCATAAATTCACTCAAAGCCTCGAAAGCCACTGGTGCTTTCTTAAACAGATATTCACCATTACGGACACTTGCAACAACATCGGCTCTTTCGCATACTGCCTCGAATTCGCTCCTGGCATCGACAACAATAAAGTTAGCTGGCTTGCCTGCCTCAATTCCATATATGTCTGATATGTTCATAGTCTTAGCACCATTAACAGTTATAAGGTCAAGGCAGTTATCCATTTCCTCAAATGACATCATCTGGGCTATATGTATACCATTATCAAGCACATTCATAAGATTGCCATTGCCTGCCGGATACCAAGGATCCTGAATTGAATCCTGTGCAAAGCATACATTTATTCCATTTTCATATAATTCCTTAACTCTTGTAAGACCTCTTCTCTTAGGATATGTATCCTGTCTGCCCTGAAGATATATATTCTCTGTTGGGCAGGAAATGAAGTTAAGTCCTGCTTTCTTGAAATTCTTCATCATTCTGAATGCGTAGCTGTTATCTACTGAACCTAATGAACAGGTATGGCTTGCTGTTGTCTTAGGTCCGATTCCTTCAACAATTGAAAGTGCAGTAAGAAGCTCCACAAACCTGCTCATTGGGTCATCACTCTCATCACAGTGTACATCAATAAGCTTGTCATACTTCACAGCTAATTCAACAACCTTATGAATTGATTTCTCACCAAATTCCCTGCAATACTCAAAATGTGGAATACCACCTACACAATTAGCACCCATTTTAAGTCCTTCTTCAACAAGCTTGTCGCCATCTTTGTAAGAATACATTCCTTCCTGTGGAAATGATACAATCTGGATTGTTACAATATCTTTTAATTCTTCCTTTAATTCAAGAAGTGCCTTTAAGGCTGTGAGGTTAGGGTCAGTTACATCAGCGTGTGTTCTTATGAACTGGACACCGTGTGACACCTCCATTTTAACTGCCTTTATTGCTCTTGCCTTTATCTCATCAATTGTTAAATCTGATTTAGTTTCACTCCACCTTTGAATTCCTTCAAATAATGTTCCTGTTCCGTTAGTTGCGCCCTGCTTTCTTGCTGTGAATACATAATCAAGATGAATATGTGGGTCAACATATGGTGGCAGTGTAAGCTTGCCTCCCAAATCCTCAATTTCACAATCACTATCTACATCTATATGTGGTGCAATTGCCTTAAATACTCCGTCCTCAACAAGTATTTCCTGTAATTCATTATATCCTTTTAACTTTGCGTTAATAAATTTCTTTCCAGCCATATTATACCTCTTTTCCTGCCTAAGATATTAACACTGAATTCAAATATCAAATGGCATTGATTAATATGGTCTGACTATAACAATCAATATAACAAACAACAAGCATTTGTTCCAAAGTAACAAGCATTTTATGCTGTTTTAACAACATTTTATAATTATATTTGTGCTGGTGATACATACCCATCATAACTTTTAATATAAATCCCTTAACAGCACAAAAAGAACACAAAAGGGATTTGGAAGGTGTATCCCAAATCCCTTTTATTTTAACTTTATTCTCTGTTATTATGATACATCTCTTTCTCCATATACATAAGCTTATCTGCCGCCTTTAATAATTCTTCTAAATCGTCAACATACTCTCTCCACAGAACTCCTATGGATATGCTTACTTGTTTATCCTGCATTATATTTTTCAAGGCTGTAATTCTTTCTTCATATTTATCACGCTCAATATTCTGCTCTATAATTACAAATTCATCCCCACCTACCCTGTAAGAATTATCCGGGAATACCATTTTGAATGTGTCTGCTGCTGTACATATGAACTTATCACCCTTAGAGTGTCCATAATTATCATTAATTGCTTTCAGACCATTAAGATCTATGTAAGCAACTCCGACATTTTTAAGTATCTGGTCTTTAGCCGCTTTAACAATGCTTATATATTTGTTACGATTGTACAAACCTGTAAGCATATCCCTGTAACTTAAATAACGCATCCTATCCTGCTGCACACGCTTTTCAAGACTATTAGTAACAAAATATTGTATAGAAGACAATAATGCCATATCCTCGTAATGATTAACCGGATTGTCCACTCCAAGAAATCCAATTATATTTCCATCTCTTTTTAATGGCACTGCAAGAAGTCTGTCTACATTCTGTTCATGCAACATATTGTATACAGGTTCTTCCTTTTGCTTGCTGACATCTGCTATATAATATGGCTTTTCCTCTTTAAAATTCTCCATCCATAAACTTACAATATTCATTGAAAGCTTTTGAAGCTTATCCTTCTTTGCTGTAATACTATCACCAACATACTCATAGGTGTTATCCATTGTATTATCATCGTAATTATTTTCAAAAATATAACATCTGTCCGCACCAAAATAATTATTAATAATTGCAAGAAGATTATGTATAGCTATGTTAATATCCGCTTCAGTTGTCAGTTCTGCTATACACTGGTTAAGCACCATAGATATTTCAAGTTCAGCCTCTGTCTTAATCTGCTTCTGTTCCAGATTGTCAAGTTTCCTGTTCTGTTCACCAATAACAGTTATATACATAACTATCATTGAATTACATATAGCTATATCAATCAGCGAAATTTCATAAAAGTAGAACTGTATTATTGCCGCTACAATTGGAAGAATAATATATGAACCGAGTGAAGAAATTGTAATATTGCTTAATTTCTTTCTGTATTCTATCAAAAATGACATCTCTACCATCATTCCTGTTACAGGTATAAAAATAGATATTATAAAACCTTCACTTCTATGATATACATTCTGTGCATCATAATAGTAATACAAATCTGTAAACTGTGAAATAATAACCAGAGCTACTGCCACAGCACACAGTATATTTATAAATGTTGCTCTTTTTAAAGTTCTTTCTTCCTGTTCCGTAAAAATAAAACTGCACACATACCTGTGGAACAAATATAATATTATATTATTGTCAAGAAATACTATAAAATTACTTATCCTTACAATCCAATATCCAAATATACCCGTCCAACCTCTGAATATACAGGCGGTTGCATCACTGAGCAACAGAACAGCTGTTGCAAACTGCAAAAGTATCATCCACAGCCTCTTACGGCGGTCAAAATTCTTACTTAAAATCATTCCCACCCCTGCTATTAAGCAGAATACACAACCCCAGACCAACATAGCAATATTAACATATTGCACATCAAAATATGACCTATTATTTCCAATCGTAATGCTTAACAGCCTGTTAATGCTATACATAATATCTTCCACTTTGTCCACCTGATATACTTTAATTCATTAAATTACCCAATATGAAAAATATTATCACATTCTGGCGGCATTGTCATTATGAAATATTGTATTTAACAGTTTATTACACGTCCTGTTCTTGCCGTAACCCTGTGTGATATTGATATAACTGTTCTGTTTTCAGATACACCTTTAAGTGCTGTAAGAACATCTCTTTCTGTATTGGCATCAAGATTGGCTGTTATCTCATCAAGTAAAAGCAGCTCCGGGTTGGCAGCTGTAGCTCTTGCTATGGATAACAACTGCCATTGTCCCTGCGAGAACACTTCCTGTGTACACTGGGTATCGTATCCATTTTCAAAGTTCATAATTGTATCGTGAAGTCCTGTAAGCTTTGCCGCTTTGATAACAGCTTCGTCAGATATGGACTTGTCATAAAGTGTAATCTGGTCTTTAATAGTTCCAGGAACCATATGAAATGACTGCTCAACATAACCGAATATTTTTCTCTTTCTGTTATCTGGTATCGCGGCTGAATTCATATCATTTATAAGGATAGAACCTTTCTGTGGCTTATACAGACCTAAAAGCAGCTTGAATATTGTACTCTTACCTGCACCTGTCCTTCCTGATAGTGTAACCTGCTCTCCTCTATTTACAACAAATGTCTTATCAGCTATTACAGTGTGGTCAGCCTCATATCCGAACGTTACATCATTGAACTGGACATAAGGTGTATCATTTTTACTATCAAATGTCTTTTCTGCCTGTAATTCTTCATTATTATCTAGTACTGGAAGTTCAAAGAATTCATTTATTCTTCTCACGCCCGCAATTGCTGACTGTATCGTCTGGATTTCCATTCCAAGACTTTCAACTGGTGAAAATATCTGTGATATATAGTTAATAACTGCTACTGCTGTACCTGCTGACATACCAAAAAGTGTAAGGACTTTGGCATTGCCTGAGGCTGAAAACAACATAACCACCGCCACTACAACTGCATTTAATATAAGAATAACCGGTGAATATACGGCATCGTAGAAGTTGGTCTTTTCCATAGCTTTGTAGCTGTCGCTTATATATTCATCGTATCTTTTCTCCATATACTTCTCCTTGCCAAGATTATGGATCGTACGGATATTGTGAAGTGTTTCCGGTACATGTCCTGAAGCACGGCTGACTGCTCGTCTATTTTTTAACTGGGCATCAAGCATATTCTTCTGTATATGTCTTGTAAACCAGAATAGAAATGGAAGAAGCACTATAAGCACTGTTGCAAGTCCTTTGTTTCTGAACCAGATAACTACAAGAATACTTATTATCTTACAGGCATCTGCAAACATACTTACAATTCCCGATGTGAAAAGGTTCTCAACTGTATCAACATCACCTACAAACCTTGATACAACAGCACCTGGCTCCTGCTTATTAAGTGAGTCAGTAGAAAGTCTTACAAAATGCTCCATAAGTCCACTTCTAAGTGCATGTATTATCTTCTGCCCAAATACTGTAAGAAGCCCTTCTCTTGTGGCTTCCATAAGACCTGTAATAACTGTAAATGCCATATAAAGAAATACAAGATATACAGGCATCTGACTTCCTGTTGTGAGTGTATCTACTATTTTTCCAAGTACAAGTGGTGGATAAAGAGCTGTTATAACCGCACCACATACTGAAATTATAATTCCAAGAGAAAGCCATTTTCTCTTTATTATAGTATGTAATATTATTGAAACTACGTTGTATGAATTCTTGTTATTCATTTTCTTATTATCAACGTTATTAATATTATAATTATTGGCTTCTGTGCTGTTTACATTATTACTACTCAATATTATCCAACTCCTTTTTCTTATTTTCGTTGGTATTTTTATTTTGTAATGTACCTTTTTCTGTATGTTCAGCCACGTCTACCTCATCTGTGTGCTGACATTTTCATACAACTTCCTGTACTGCGGACACTGTAACATAATCTCTTCGTGTGTTCCAACTATTGCCTTTCCATTATCCATCCATATAACCTTATCCATCTTAGGGAACATATACAGACGATGTGTCATAATAATTACAATATTATTCTTTGCTATATCACAAAGGTTGTTATATATCTTTTTCTCAGTGCTTATATCCAGTGCTGAAAATGGATCATCAAGCACAAGTACCGGCTTCTTATGACAAAGCGTTCTGGCAAGTGCTATTCTTTGTGCCTGTCCACCTGACAGTCTTACACCACCATTACCAATAAGTGTGTCAACTCCATTTTCCATCTGTGCAACTTCTTTATCGATACATACGTCCTTGAGGTATTCTGATACATTGCAATCATCACCAAGAAGCACGTTATTCTTAATAGAGTCATTAAAAAGCTCTGTGTCGTGTCCAAGATAACTTATTATTCCCGACCTTACATTATCAGCAACACTGCTTAATTCATTTCCATTATACTTAATACTTCCCTTATATGGACATTCGCAAAGGAAGGTCTTTCCAAATGTTGACTTACCGCAGGCAACCGGACCCGTAACGCCTATAATCTCCCCCGGCTCTGCAGTAAAGGAAATATCATTATATACAGTTTTTCCATCTGGATATGTAAAACTTAAGTTTTTTACTTCAAGCTTTCCTGATGTCTGATTTTTACAATCTGTATCTTTATCCTGAATAACCATAAGCGGTTTAATACGTTTCCACGAAACCTGTGACTTATGAACTGCATTAAACAGCTTTGCCGCCTTTGAAGACTTATCCGATAACTTTATAAAACAGGCAAGGAATGTCGTAAATGCCGCGATATCCCAGCTTTTCCACCCCGTTCCAAGTACATTTTTACTGCCGAAATATAATATAAATATTATACCTGTCATTGATATAATCCTGTATAAGGGTGTCATTGAAGAATTCCATATATTTGCCCTGATAGCAGCTTTCTCATATGATGAAAGATTATCTTCGTATGCAATTCTTCTGTCCTCTTCCCTTCCGTATACCCTGTAAGTTATGGCATTAGAAGCTCTGTCTAGTGTGGCATTGCTTAATATTCCTGACTGTCTTTTATATTCTGCACCTGTTCTCTGTACGATAATCTTCATCTTCTCTGCAAGCATATAAGATATAGGTGGAAATATCATTGCAATGAGTGCCAGCCTTACATCATATACAAGCAGCATTCCTGCATATGCAGCCAGTGCTACTCCTGTATCAAACACCTCTGTTGTGAACTTTCTCATGCCCTCAGCACAATCATCAACATCAAGGATTGCCTTTGTCATAATATCGCCCATACCTTCACTTTCAAGTTCTGTCTTGCTCTTTAACACAAGCGTCCCATACAATATCTTCTTCATTCTTCTGTTGACATTATTCGCAAATCTTCTCACATAGAAACGCTTTATATATCTTGATATCTGAACAACTGCAATAGATACAATATATGACACTACAAGTATAAGCATATCCTTGTATACAGCATTTTGGCTTAATATATCTATAAGACATCCTGTCATCTTACCCTCAAACCAAGGGCCAAGCAAAAGTCCAAAGTTATATATAAAACCTGAAACTGTTATTATAAGCAGTACCTTCCACTCTTCTTTAAAATATGATAGTATTCTGTCGGCTGCAAATTTCTTGTTTGCGGTCACTTTTTTGTTATCTGAAAGATTTACTCCATTATTTCTTAATTTAAAATCCAATCTCATCTGGTGCCACAGGACATTTCCATGAGTGGATTTATCTGTTATCCCCTCATCAATGAATCCAAACTTGGAATAATATGGAACAAGGCTTTCTTTACAAGTTAATACAAGCCCTTTCCGGTTCTGTTTTCTGGCATCTAAGATAGCCTTCTTAATCAGCTCTTTCGCGTATCCGCATCTGCGATATTCAGGAAGAGTATTTACACCAAAAATCATCTGCCATGCACCATTCTCATTATGCATTGATGCATTTTCATACATCTCATCTGTAAGATTGGCCTCATCCGTAACAAAACCATCTACAAACGCAATGAGTTTACCCTCATCAAACATTAGCCAGAAATGATTTCCATAATATTTTATTCTCTGCTCGAATTCTTCTTTAGTTGCTGCCTCTAAGACAGGAAAGCACTCGGATTCGACCGATGCAATATCATCTAAATCAGACATTGTTGCATATCTTATATTCACAATCGTTCCTTCTTTACTATGATTTTTTCATTATAGCTTCCTATAAGGCAGATAATGCTCATTATATGTGCATATCTAATACTTTCTACTCAATCACATACTCATACATTCTAAACTGCCTGTTTCCAACCACCTCATAAAATATGTTTTCAGTACTTACATATTTAAAGCCAGCTCTGATATATAACTTGTCAGCTAGTGTGTTCTTATCTATTACATCAAGGTGAATGGCTTCAATGTTTTCCAACTTAGCATATGATATTAAGTTTTTTACAAATTGAGTAGCAAGACCCATACCGCGGTACTCATATCGCACTGCGAGAGCATGGATTATCCATACATTATTATCTCTTTCATTTACTTTCCACGCTACCTTTTTATACTCTTTATTAGAATTACTGTTAACTATGGCACATGCCTTAATTATTCCTTCATCTCTTAATACGAACAACTCTTTCTTAACAATACCAGCCATTAAAAAATCTGCTGATGGATGTACACCCTTTTCCCAGTCAGGAAAAGAAGGTTCTTCTTTGCTTTTATCTATTAAATCCCAATAGAGATTTTCTATCTCATTAAAATCCTCCAGGCATGCTAATTCAAAATTCATATATCTGTCTCCTAATTTTTATTTAACCCCAGCTCTTCCAGACATCCGGCTGGTATCCAAGTGTTGATACTTTTCCACTAGTCTCTCAAAAGAGGCTTCAAAGTTTAAATCATCCTTATCACTTCTTTTTCTTGGACCTTTCATGTGGTTTTTACTGCTTGCCCGCCTTACCTTCTTACTTATATGTCTTTCCATTAACATAAAATCAATATTTTCGTTTGTATACCATTTCCCGGACTGATGAATGGCATATGCCCCCTTACTTAATGCCATGGCAGCTACACCATAATCCTGCGTAACTACCAGGTCACCCATCATACAAAGGCTTATTAACTTAAAATCAACCGCATCAGCACCAGCTCCCACATATACCACTTCTGAATAATCTGATGTAAGATAGTGATTAGTATCACACAGAAGCGTTACGGCAATATTATGACTCTTAGCTATTCTTTCAACTATCCCAATCACAGGGCATGCGTCAGCATCTACATATATATGCATACTATTATCTCTTTCATTTACAATCAATTGTTATATACATTTAGGAACTGTCTCTATTTCATTCCCACAGATAACTTATACCAGCGTTTTATGTATGGATCATCAAAAAGCTCAAGGTCGTTTTCTGTAAGTCTCACGAAAAGCCCTGTAAGCCCGTCATACTCATTAATGTCTCCTGTAGGATACAGTTTACATTTTAGCTGCTCTATTGTCCAGTTACTCTTAACTGAATTGTGAAGCATAGACGTTGTCGCATAATTAGACAGGTTATCCTCTCCTCCAATGGCAATAGGAATGATGTGGTCAATTGTTGGGACCAGCTCCCAGTAGGCACTGTGACATTCTTCCATCTTCCAATGGCTCTGATATGGAAATGCATCCGGCATGTATGAAAAGCAGACTGCTAAGATAATTCCATTCCGTAGCATTGATATTATAGTGCGGTTTCCCCTCATTATCATTGATTACCTCCCCACGGCAGCTAATCCATACCGGTGAATTCTTCCCGCTAATCAAACGACATCGCACGTTGTACCTTTTTTCTTTTCAAGCATATATTTTACGCTTGTGATTTTCGAGCAGCTTACGGTCTTTCTCATAAACCAACGTACGAAGATGCTTTGTTGCATCATTCATAAATTTATCAGGAAGCATAAAACGCTCTACCGCTGACTGTGATATCCTCAGTGTATCATTCTTTAAATCTATAATATACA
>ERZ791902.67-NODE-67-length-90097-cov-8.100531_pt1 | contig 90097 bp, 73 predicted proteins | sample MGYA00510149_ERZ791902 | MGnify/ENA primary metagenome ERZ791902 (study PRJEB30046, sample SAMN00792060) | human gut metagenome | study: EMG produced TPA metagenomics assembly of the A metagenome-wide association study of gut microbiota in type 2...
TTGAATATTCGGTCCTTTTTTATTAAGCTGAAACTTCTTTATCCGTTACAGCCCCGATTTTTTGAATCGATTCCTTCAATTCTTCAGCTGCTTTTTTTGTATCCTCTTGATCCATAATAGCCGATACAACACAAACACCTTGAATAGGACTCTTTTCTAAAACAGAAAGATTGTCTTTATTTAATCCGCCAATCGCACAAACCGGAATCTTGACAGCCGAACAAATATCATTCAGTGTTTCCACACTCGTAATCTTTGTCTTAACATGCGTCTTTGTCGGATAAATGGCACCACAACCCAAATAGTCAGCACCATCTGCTTCTGCTTTTTTCGCAACTTCTACTGTTTTTGCGGTAGCCCCAATAATACAATCTTTTCCCATGATTTTACGAGCTACAGAAATTGGCATATCTTCATTTCCTAAATGAACACCACATCCTACAGCCATTGCGACATCCATTCGATCATCGATAATCAATGGGATGTTATAAGCATCCGTTATATTTTTGACTTTAACTGCCAATTTATAATATTCCAACGTTGATTTATTCTTTTCACGAAGCTGGACAATGGTTGCTCCACCAAGACATGCCCCTTTTACTTTATTTAAAAAAGTTTCTTCATCATACCCATCTGAATTGGTAATAAAATATAATGTATAATCTACTTTTTTCATTCTAACACCTCTATTTTAAACAAAGATTCATCAAAACTGGTAAGCTTATAGATTTCGTCCATAAAATGCATATGGAAAGTTCCAGGACCTTCACATTTCGTCTTTTCTGCAGCTACTTCATAATAACAAGTTGCCTTAATACAAGCCAATAATGGAGAATAACTAGCTAAAAATGTAGCGATTGCCACATTTAACATACATCCAGTCCCCGTAATTCTTGAAAGCATTTCACAACCATTTGAAATTAAATTCACTTCTTTACCATCTGTAATGACATCCACCTTGCCGCTACAAACAACTACACAACCAAGATGTAAAGCCATGTCCTTTAGCCATTTCGCACTTTCATAGATATTCTCTTCATCAAGAACATCCGCATCTACGCCGTGCGCATGACTTGTCATTCCATAAAAAGCTTTACATTCACTGATGTTCCCTTTAATGACGGTTGGACAATATAAAGAAACAAGTTCTTTGGCATAATTCAATCTTAATGTTGAACAAGCCACTCCAACCAAATCTAAAATGAATGGAATTTTATTTTCTTTGGCACATTGAGCACTAATCATCATAGACTTAGCTCTTACATCATCAAAGTTACCTAAATTTAATGCCAAAGCCGCAGAATGGCAAGTGATATCATCAACTTCATCCGGATGACAAGCCATGATCGGCTTTGCCCCCAAAGCTAATATAAGATTTGCACAATCATTGATTGAAATCGGATTTGTGATACAGTGAATCAAATTATTCGTTTGTTTCAACAAATTTTTGCACTCCTAACTTTCTTTGAATATTTTCTAGGATTCCACTACGAGACATCGACTTCAATAAAACATACGCAATACTTCCACCGATGATTGTACCCATTAAAAAGCTAGGTACATAGAACATCCATGTAAGTCCAGTTCTTCCCCATAAATATGTCATCACTGGATATGAAAGAACAGAACCAATTAAACCTGTACCAATGACTTCACCAAGTACGGCAGCCCAAATCTTTCCTTTACTAACACGATATAAGATTCCAGATAATGTAGCTCCAAAAATAGCGCCAGTTAAAGCCAATGGTGGAATTCCCATAACTGTCATACGAATTAAACCAATAGCTAAAGCACAAAGAAATGAATACCAAGGCCCCATAAATACAGCCATAGTGATATTAATCAAGTGTGCCATAGGACACATTCCTTCTACACGTAAGATTGGAGAAATGACTACTCCAACAGCTACCATCATTGAAAAAAAGACTAAGCTTAATAAGTAATTGTGTTTATTCATAATACTACCTCCTACAGATACAGATGGCCTAGAAAACACGCAAAAAACCATCTGTGGTTTCGGTATTAGACAAACAGTCCTCTCTCATCCTGTCAATTCAGGCTCCCTCGCTTGTTTTCTATACTCTAGGCGCTCCCCTACAGTAAGGCAATAAAATAAAAAGACCTGCAACGTAAAAAGACAGGTCAAAAAAACATCCATACTTCCTACGCCGGCATTATCCGTCAGGTTTAATGGGTCGAAGTCGAACTTCCTCTCAGCAATAGCTCCCCAGATTTATTTACTACATTTAGAATTCTAGTACAAAACACACTAAAGTGCAAGGAGTAATTCATTCATAAAAACCCACAAAATGAATTTTTTTATCTATTATTCAAAACCATAATGTCAAATGATAAAGGGTTGTAATGTTACAACCCCAAATTTGATAAAAGCTTTATAAATTTCTTCTCATTCATCACATCATTTGTCACATACTCACCATTATAAAATAAGGCATAAGTAGTAATGGGTGTTGGCGCATTTTGCGCCTTTTCTTTTGTATCTAAATGAATCGCTTTAAATGCGATATTTAAATCTTTTGAAACATTCTCAATCACTGGAACATATTTCGCATTAAAAGGACACTGATTTGTATAATATAAGACAAAACCTAGTTCGTCTATATGACAATCTTTTGCACAAGATTTAAATTTAGGTGAAACCGAATCCTTAAAACTTAAATACCATAATTGAATACCATTATTCGCTTCATCACACACTTTAAAACCTTTATACGCAAGAAATTTAGGATCGGCAAGATACGATGTTTTCTTTTTGGTAGATAGAATACAAATTCCATCCATACCCTTCTTCTTACTATCCTCAATACACATATTCAATAATTCACTCGAATAGCCATGACCCTTTAATGATCCAGAAACCCATAGACAATCAATATACATAAAATTCTTGGCATCGAGTGGAATCCACGCATTCTTTGCCAGAATATATTCAATAAAACATTTCCCTCTTACACTCGATTTAATAAAGACAAGACCATCCTCAAAACGATCTGTCAACCAATCCTTCTTTGATCTTACTTGTACATCTGAATTACTACTAATTGCACAACAAATGTGTTCTTGTTCTATATTTTCTTTTGTGACATATATATAATCCATTTTAAACACCTCAAAATCAGTATACTAAAAGGAGTTGAAACCTATCAACTCCTAAACTAAAAACTAGATGCAAAATGCAGCATAAAGTGGAACTATTTTTTTATTGTCCTCAAAGCCAAAGTTTTTACTTGAAAGCTTGATCGCATAAGCAGGTTTATACGTATCCATATACATTTTTAAACTCTTAGCCCGAGTATTATCTGCAGCCTTAACCTCAATAGGAATCAGTTTCCCGTCACGTTGAATAATAAAATCAATTTCAGCACCACGATCTGATTCCCAATAATACGTATGATAATCATTAATAGTAAGCTGCACATTCACATAGTTTTCTGTCATGCCACCTTTGAAGTCATTAAGCTCTTCTACCATATAGAGAATATCATTGGCAGCTAGATCCTTCTTGGCACAAAGCAAACCTAAGTCAGATACATAAATTTTGAAAGCATCAATATCACGGTAATTTTCAAGTGGCTTTTTGATTTGTTCGACCCTGTAGACCTGTGACACAATACCAGAAAGACAAAGCCATTCAATCGCATTTTCAAATTCAGAAGCCCTTCCACCCTTTTTAATCAACTTATATTGGAAACGAGTATTCTTCTTTGAAAGCTGAACTGTAATATTATCATAGGCAAGTCTAGTTTTCTTAATTTCATTTAAATTGTTATACTTACTCATATCATTAAGGTAGCTTGCAAGTATTGTATCCTGTGTATGTCGCACTAGGATATAATCCTTCGTTTGCGCAAACAGCATCACACACTCTGGCATACCACCAACTACAAGATACTGACGGTAAAGCTGCATTGCAGCATCATGTAAGGCAGATGGTAATGGTGTATCTGTTTGAAAAGATTTTTTAATTTGTACTACTAAATCATCCTCACCAAGTGCGAACATAAACTCTTCCATATCCATAGGATAGAGTGTTTTCATATCCACCTTTCCTACAGGAAATGAAAATTTAGACCTGTTAACCGCTACACCAAGTAAACTACCTGCAACAATAATATGATAATCTGGGGCATCCTCACAAAAATATTTAAGCGAAGTCAATGCTCTTTCACAAAGTTGTACTTCATCAAATACAATTAAAGTTTTTTCTTTTACAATCGTTTGACCGGCGATATGAGATAAAATAGGTATCAAATAATCAGGACTAATATTTTCTTCAAAGGTTTCATTTAGCTTTGGATTTGTTTCAAAATTAAAGTATGCCACATTTTCATAGTGGAGACGTCCAAATTCCAAAATGGAATAAGTTTTTCCAACCTGTCTTGCACCCTGTAAAATTAAAGGTTTGCGAGGATTACTTTCTTTCCATTCTTCCAAGAAATTCATTATTTTTCTATACATAAGTTGCCTCCTTATTGAAAGGATAACAAATATTCATGTATTTTTCAATGTATTTTATTGCAATTTTAACACTATTTTACACGAATATTTTGTAAATAATCACACTAAATGACACGTACTAAGAAAAAGGAGTTGAAATTCATCAACTCCTAGGTGTTTTATTTATCGAATTTAATAGCAGCCTGTGCCGCAGCAAGTCTAGCGATTGGTACACGATATGGTGAACAAGATACATAGTTCAATCCAACTCTATGACAGAATTCAATACTTGCTGGATCACCACCATGTTCTCCACAAATTCCTAATTTAATATTTGGACGAGTACTTCTTCCAAGTTCAGTTGCCATCTTAACTAGTTTTCCAACGCCTCTTTGATCTAAGTGTGCAAATGGATCCGATTCAAAGATTTTTTTATCATAGTAATCTTGTAAGAATCCTCCTGCATCATCTCTTGAGAATCCAAATGTCATCTGCGTTAAGTCATTTGTACCAAATGAGAAGAATTCAGCTTCTTTTGCGATTTCATCTGCTAATAATGCAGCACGAGGAATTTCAATCATTGTACCAACATGATATTTCATATCGAATTCGGATTCTTGAATCAATTTGTCAGCTACCTCACATACAACCTTTTTAACATAGCGAAGTTCTGCAACATCACCAACTAATGGAATCATGATTTCTGGTTCAATCTTCCAGTCTGGGTGTCTTTCATTGACAGCTAATGCAGCCTGAATCACTGCAGTTGTCTGCATTTCAGCAATTTCTGGATACGAAATAGCCAAACGACATCCACGATGACCCATCATAGGATTGAATTCGTGTAAGCTAGAAATGACAGATTTCAATTCATCCAATCCAATGTGCATATCCTTAGCTAATTGTGTAATATCATAAGAGTTTGTAGGTAAGAATTCATGTAAAGGTGGATCCAAATAACGAATTGTCACTGGTAGACCTTCCATAGCTTCATAGATTCCTTCAAAGTCACTTCTTTGCATAGGCAAGATTTTTTCTAATGCGACACGTCTTTGAGCTGCTGTTTTAGAAACAATCATTTCACGAACCGCTTTAATACGATCCCCTTCAAAGAACATGTGTTCAGTACGAACTAAACCAATACCTTGTGCACCAAATTCATGTGCTTGTTTTGCATCATGAGGAGTATCTGCATTAGTACGAACTTTTAATGTACGTCTTTCATCCGCCCAATTCATGAAACGTTCAAAATCACCTGAAATACTTGCAGGAACGGTTTTAATAGCACTACCATAGATATTTCCTGTAGAACCATCTAAACTGATCCAATCTCCACGGTGATATTTCACACCATCAATTTCAAAATATCCTTCATCATCATGCATCTTGATATCACCACAACCACTTACGCAGCATGCACCCATACCACGAGCAACAACAGCAGCATGACTTGTCATACCACCACGTACCGTTAAGATACCTTGAGATACATGCATACCTTCAATATCTTCTGGACTTGTTTCTAAACGAACTAAGATGACTTTGTGGTTACGACTTGCTTCTTGAATCGCTTCTTCTGCACTAAATACGATTTGACCACAAGCAGCACCTGGACTTGCTGGAAGTGCTGAAGCAATTGGTTCAGCTTTCTTTAATTCATCCGCATCAAACATTGGGTGTAGTAATGAATCCAATTGTTTAGGTTCAACCATCATTAAGGCTTCATCTGTAGAAATCATACCTTCATCCACCATATCACACGCAATCTTTAAAGCAGCCTGTGCTGTACGTTTACCATTACGTGTCTGCAACATGAATAATTTACCTTTTTCAATTGTGAATTCCATGTCCTGCATATTACGATAGTGAGTTTCCAATTTCTTAGTAATAGCTACAAAATCATCATATGCTCCAGGAGCTACTTCTTTTAATTGATCAATCTTTTGAGGTGTACGAATACCCGCAACAACATCTTCACCTTGGGCATTCATTAAGAATTCACCATACAATTTATTTTCACCCGTACTTGGATTACGCGTGAAGGCAACACCTGTACCACAATCATTACCCATATTACCAAATACCATCATCTGTACGTTAACGGCAGTTCCCCAGCTTGAAGGGATATCATTCATCTTACGATAGTAGATAGCACGAGGGTTGTTCCAAGAGCGGAATACAGCTTCAATAGCCCCCATCAATTGTTCTTTTGGATCTTCAGGGAATTCAGATTTTAATTCATTTTTGTAGAACGCTTTAAATAATTCTACTAATTTCTTCATATCTTCAGCATTTAAATCTAAGTCATCACTAATGCCTCTTTCAGCCTTTACTTCATCGATGATCTCTTCAAAACGCTTTTTACTCAACCCCATAACAACGTCTGAATACATTTGAATAAAACGACGATATGAATCATATGCGAAACGCTCATTATTTGTTAAGTTAGCCACAGTTTCTGCAACTGTTTTATTCATACCTAAATTTAAAATAGTATCCATCATACCAGGCATACTTGCACGAGCTCCTGAACGAACAGATACTAATAAAGGATTGGCTTCATCCCCTAATTTCTTTCCAGACTTCTTTTCCAATAAATCTAGATATTCCATGATTTGAGCTTTAATACCATCATTAATTGTTTCATTATCTTCATAATATTGGTTACAAGCTTCTGTAGTGATTGTGAATCCATAAGGCACAGGCATTCCAAGTTTAGACATTCCAGCTAAGTTGGCACCCTTTCCACCTAACAATTCACGCATCGTTTCATCGCCTTCATTAAATTCATAGACATATTTTTTATCCATAATATTTTACCTCCTATTTGTAACCGTTTACATGTGTAAATAATTATAGCATACAAATTTACATAGTGATAGTTTTTTTTAAAATTTCACAAACAAAAACCTATCAGTTTTCACCAATAGGTTTATCCACGCTTAACAACCGCACTTTTTTGTCTAAATGCTATACCAATTTTTACAATATCTTCAACACCAAAATCGTTTAATTCTGTATCATATTTCATATCTTCAATCTGTTTAAGTGCACTATTAGCCAGTGAATCTAAATCAACATTTATATCTTTTGTATGTTTAAACTCAAAGATAAATCCAGGTATTCCCTTCACCATCGGCAATAATTCAATATCAAACCGACCTAGTCCCGATTCTCTATTTGATCTTACCTTAAATTGACTTCCTAGTACAGCGCATAATCCAAGCATCATTCCATGATAGAATGCTTCACTAGCCCCATCCATCGTTGATATACTTTTTAACATAAAATCCTCCAACAAAGACTGCAGTTTACTTGTATCTTTAGAAAAGATAGCCTGATGAATTGAAATTGAAACATTATTTTGGTTTGTACGATTCAACACTTCTTTTTCATATACATATAAAATTTCTTTATTAGGAATAGCCACATCGCACATATAATTTCCATCATTTTGCGGATATATTTCGGCCACCTTTAGATACCCCGCTACCAACAAGAAACTATATATACTATTAGGATTATTTTGAACCTCAGGATATATTACACTTGTATCTACATACGTTGTGACTGTATTTCCACAAAACAATTTATACAAATTTTCATTAATTTCAGGTGTTGCAGTTCCAATGATTTCACCAATAATATCATTACTACCTGTTGATTGCCAAAAAGCTTTTGGAAAACATTGATCCGAAATATAATTGATAACAGACCAAGGATTAAATATTTCCGAATTTCCAAAACGATATCCATCATACCATTCGCAAATTTCTTGATATTTATCTTCATAATCATAATATGCAAGCATATCTCTGACTTCCTCATTTGTGAAACCAAAATAAGAACTATAATTATTATCTAATATGGAGTTCGTTTTTAAATTGTTCATTCCACTAAAAATACTTTCTTTTGCGACTCTTAGAATACCTGTTAAAAATCCAAAAGCCAAATGTGGATTGTCTTTTAGACCACCCGAAAAAAAATTGCGCATAAAATCAACAATTTCATTATAAAAATCACAAAGATGACCTTGTTGAATAGGCGTATCATATTCATCAATAATAATGACACACTCTTTATCATAATGTTTGTGAAGTAATAAAGATAAAAGTTGAAGCCCCATTTGACAATCAACCTCATTTATATTTTCACTCGCAAAACGATGATACTGCTCTTTTTCGTATGAGCTTAGTACAGAACTACTCTCCAATTCATTATGACGCATAAACTCTAGAGAAATCAATTTACTAATTTTTTGAAAAGTCTCTTGCCAACTCGAACATTTAACATCTTTAAAAGACAAGAATATCACAGGATATTGACCTTGATGTTTTGTATAGTAATCCCCACACTGCCATATATACTTATCCTTAAAATAAATAGATGTATCTTCCGGTGTTTTTTCAAAAAACACACGCAACATATCCATATTTAATGTTTTCCCAAAACGCCTAGGACGCGTGAAAAGAGACACCATCGGTATCGCATTCAAAAAATCACGAATCAATAAAGTCTTATCTACATAGTAATAATTCGTTGTTGCCGACTTAAAATCAGAAACACCTATTGGTAAAGGCTTTTTCGGACTTAAAATCGCATTATCAGGAATCAGCCAATTACGCCCCTCCTTTATTGCTCCAACTATTTCTTTTTGTTTACACATCTGTTGAATTCTACGAGTCGATACCCCTATCTTTTTAGCAGCAGATTCACAAGATATATAGTTCATATAACTCCTCCTAAACATACTTCTACTCTAAGTATATCCGTTTAAGCGAAATACATCAACTTCACTTCGTTTGCATTTCGTTTATAAGTGAAAAAAAAGAACTAGAATACACTAGTTCATACTTGCACGCTCTCTACACTTACCACAAACAGAATAGTTTGGACAAGCATCTGTACATGCATTGTCTACGACTGTCCTTAATTGGGCCGGCATCATTGTTGTGATCTCATCATCATCATATCCAACCACAAGACTCTTTTCTGATAAAAGAATCGGTCTTTTTAGAATCGATGGATTTTCCTGAATCAAAGTAACCAATTCCTTCATCGAATAATCATCGATATCTTTTTGAAGTGCCTGGAATGCCTTCGAACGAACAGAAATGATATCTTCTGTTCCATTTTCACATCGCGACAACAAATATTTAATTTCACTTTCCTTCAATAATGAAGTAAATATATTCTTTTCAACAAATTCAATTTGGTTGTCTTTTAACCACTGTTTTGCCTTACGACAACTCGCACAACCTGGAGAAGTATATAAAATTACCATAATAATAGCCTCCTTCAACTAATTATATCATAATACTAGGTTTAAAATAAATAGTTGTATCTTATTTTTAAATATGCTATATTCTTCCCTAGTGAGGTCGAGAAATGGAAAAAGCTATTTTATCAAGAATCAATTTACAACTACAAGATACTCATATTGCACAAGAATATTTTGATACAATATCAGACTTAATTGATACGCAAGAAGTACAAGCCCTAAAAAAATGCAGCCAACACATGGCTACATCTCGCTTTCAACATTCTTTAAACGTTTCTTACTACTCCTTTTTAATTTGCAGAAAATTCGGTCTTGATGCCTATAGTGCAGCACGTGCCGGTCTATTACATGATCTATATTACTATGATTGGAAAACAGATGAGGATCGTCCTCTTGAAGGAAATCATGCGATGATTCACCCAATCATTGCCCTTAAGAACGCTAAAAACATCACATCAACAAATCCAACCATTGACGATGCCATTCTACATCACATGTGGCCATTAAAAACAAGCCACCCAAGTACAAGTGTTGGATGGATCATTCAAGCTGTAGATAAATTCTGTGCCATCACAGAAATGGGACATCAATCTCTATTTCGAGTAAGTCGTTCCAACAATCTATTAAGCTATTGTACTCTATTTACATTCCTATTAACAATGTAGGCAGCTAGGATTCTCTAGCTGCCTTTAGTTTTTCCTTAAATTGTTCTAGCCATAAAGAACCATCTTTATCCAATCCATACTCACCCATTTGAATACTTGGCTTTTTCTCCCCATGGAAATCACTTCCACAAGTAATCAATAAATGATGTTTTTTCGCTAGTTTTTCATAATATACATTCTGTTCAGGGGTATGATAATTACTATAAGCTTCAATACCATCCACTCCAGCATCCAATAACACCTTCAACATCTCATCATTTTTATAAAATGTATTAAAAGGATGCGCTACAATCGCAAGTCCACCAGCCTCATGAATCTTTTGAACCGATTCGACAAAATCAGGCATTGGTACATATACAAATAAATCCGAACCATATTGACATTTATCCCAAAAGAAATTAACGGGTGCCGGATCACTTCTTTTACCGCCTGGAATATAATCCTTAAAATCGGGAATATCTCGATAACGAGGATCATTGAACATATGCGTACACATCACAAACCAAGGATTTTTGCCATTCGCCTCTTTCAAAATTGCTTCTTCATCAATTTCAACACCATACTTCGCTCTTAATTTATCGCAACGAGTTGAAAAAGCATTTCTAGACTTCACTTGCGTTCTTTCCAATAAATTTTGAAAATAGGTATCCTCTAAATCGATACCATATCCAAGTAAATGTACATCTGTATAACCAATACTTGTTGAACACTCAATGGCAGGAATCACTTCAATATCCGCTTCTTTACCCAGTTTGATCATTTCCTTAACTCCACTGATACAATCATGATCACTTAACGCAATGGTTTTTAATCCTCTTTCTTTTGCGATTCCAATCAATTCTTCAGGCGTGAACTGTCCATCTCCCGAATAACAGGAATGCATATGCAAATCAAATTCATTCATTACTATAACCCTCTTTAAATCACATAGAAAAATATAATCACAAAGATACCTAAAATAATACGGTACCACCCAAAAATTGTAAAATCATGGCTCTTCACATAGTTTAATAAAGCTTTTATCGCAAATAAACTCACCACAAAAGCCACAAACGTTCCTAGTAGTAATAAGAACAATTGTCCAAAACTAAATAAACCTACCTTTATAAAATATTTAATGACCTTTAAAAGACTCGTTCCAAACATGACAGGGATTGCCAAGAAAAACGAAAATTCACTTGCGACCGTTCTAGAACAGCCACAATATAAGCCACCCAAAATTGTAGCTCCACTTCTTGAAGTTCCTGGAATCAAGGCTAAACATTGAAAGCAGCCAATCTTTAAAGCCGATACATAATCAACTTGTTCAATCGTTTCAATCTTTTCTTGTCTAGGATTCTTCTCAACCAAGATAAAAATAATCCCATACGCAATCAGTGCCACCGCAATCACAAAGTTTGCCGATAAATATCCCTCAATAATGTCATCCAACAATAAGCCAATAATGGCAGCTGGAATAACACCTACAATCACCTTAGACCAAAGTTGTAAAGTCTGTTTTCTCTTTTTAGGCGATTCACGCTTATCAAAAGGATTCAATTTCTGATAGTACAACACTAAAACCGCTAAAATACTTCCAAACTGAATAACCACTTTGAACACTTCAAAGAAGGTAGCCGGTTCAAGCGGCCAAATGCTCGCAAATAAAATTAAATGTCCTGTCGAAGAAATCGGCAGCCATTCCGTTATCCCCTGTATGATTCCTAATAAGATTGTCTTAACAATACTGCTTAGAAATGTCATTCTTCATTCCTTTTAGCTGCATACTCATGAACCATCTGTTTAAAAATTTCGCCCCTAATCTCATAATTTTTAAACTGGTCAAAACTAGAACATGCAGGACACAATAAAACAATATCACCAGGTTTTGCCAGTAACACAGCCTTTTCAAACGCATCCTTCATTGTTTCAACACTCATTTGACTTGTAAAGATATCTTTAAACTTATCTTTTGTCTGACCAAAAGAAATACATTTCTTCACTACACCATCATATTGTTTCAAATCATCAAAAGAAATATGTTTATCTTTGCCACCACAAAGTAGAATTACATTCTTCTCAAATGCAGATAAACCCGCACAAGCCGCATGCGTATTTGTAGCCTTAGAATCATTGTAGAAACGAACATTATCAATTGTATCTACATATTCAATACGATGTTCTACCCCACTAAATTCACGAATCACTTCCTGAATATTAAATAAAGAAACACCCATCAAATAGGCCATACAACTTGCCATCATCGCATTCCCGCAATTGAATTCACCAACAATTTTTAAATCCGATAAAGTAAACAACTGCGTATCTTTATAATAAGCATACTTATCATCTTTATATAAATCGACATCTTTTCTTTTCAAAGAAAAATCAATCACATGACAAGGAATGTTTTGAGCATACTTCACAACATTTTCATCATCCACATTACGAATAAAGTAATCATCCGCATTTGTGTTCTCATAAATACGCATCTTACTTTCATAATATGCTTCTAGACTATCCATATAATCTAAATGATCCGGTGCCAAATTTGTCACGTTTGATACATGAGGTCTAAATGTTTCAATTCCCAACAATTGGAAATTACTTAATTCAAGAGCTACATTATAGTCTTCATCCGTATATTCTAATGCCAATTCGCATAAAGGCGTACCAATGTTTCCAGCAACCAAACTCTTCTTTTGTCGATTCAACATCTCATATAATAACGTCGTTACGGTTGTCTTACCATCTGTACCTGTTACGGCCGCATAATTAAAGTTCTTGGCATAACGATACGCCACTTCAATTTCTGTATAGATTTTTGCGTTTTGTTCCACAAAATAATGTACGAAAGGAACACGATAAGGAATACCAGGATTCTTCACGATAAACGCATACTTCTTTTCTTTTAATGAATCTGGATGTCCTCCATCAAACACTTCGATACCCATTGATTCTAATTCTGTCTTTTCTTTAATCGCATTCGAATCCGTTAAAACAACATGATATCCATTCTTTAATAAAAGCTTACTAACGGCAATCCCACTACGGGCAGCCCCAATGACTAATACAGTTTCCATCTACATTACCCCCAAAACAAGTCCAAGAACCGCTAAGATAACACCAACAAGTCTAAAACGTGTAACAACCTTTTCTTCAGACCATCCACACATTTCAAAGTGGTGGTGCAAAGGCGCCATCTTGAAAATTCTCTTATGTGTTTTTTTATAATACGTAACCTGTATAATAACGCTGCAAACTTCTGCAACAAAAACAAAGCCAATAATAATCAATAAAATTTCTTGTTTTAAGACCATTGCGACAGCGGCAATCAAGCCACCCAAAGCTAATGATCCCGTATCCCCCATAAAGATTTGAGCTGGATGCTTATTAAACTTCAAATATCCAAGTAACGCAAAGATCACGAGACAAATCAAACATGCCACATTATATAATCCTTGCATCCATGCGAATACCACAAATGGAACAAGCGCAATGACCATCTGGCCTGCACACAATCCATCTAAACCATCCGTTAAGTTCACCGCATTCGTTTCAGCTGTAAACATAAAGAATACTAAAATAAAGTAGAACCATGATAAATCGATTGTCACATTAAAAATAGGAATCCAAATATCTGTAGTTGAACTTGTACGATATAAGAAGAAAAACACAACCGCTAAAATAGACTGAAATAAAAACTTATGAGCTGGTTTTAATCCCTCATTATTTTTTTGTACGACAATAATATAATCATCAATAAATCCAACAACACCATACCCTACAAAGGCAAGTAGAATAATCATTGTATTCATATCCAGTTTGAATGGAGTAAAGAAAGAACCTATAATATAAACAAGTGTCGGTACAATAATGAAGGCTAAGCCACCCATCGTAGGCGTACCATTCTTCTTTTTATGGCTTGCCAACCCCTCTTCTCTTTCTGTTTGTCCAAACTTAATTTTATGTAAATAATCAATCAATCCAGGCATAATCAGCAACATAATCACAAGCGTAACTAAACACATGCCTAAGATTATTAAGCAATTCGAATTCAACATTCCATCGTCTCCTCTTTTTTTAAAACATTATCATTATAACATTCTCTTGAGTCTTGAACAAATTTTAATTCAGGGGTTGAAATAAGGGCTTGTTAATGGTATTATAGTTAAGCGATTGCGTAAATGAAAGAAAAAGGAGGACATTAAGATGTCAAGAGTATGTGCAGTATCTGGAAAAGGTCCTTTATCTGGAAATAAACGTTCTCACTCAATGCGTGCTTCTCGCCGTAAATGGAACGTGAATCTTCAAAAAGTTCGTGTTGTAGTTGATGGAAAGCCACAAACTATCCGTGTTTCAGCTAGAACATTAAAAACTTTGAAGAAACAAAACGCTATTTAATTTTAGATAATTAGGATCCTTAAAAAAAATTATGCATAAGATAAAAAAGAAGAGATATACTCTTCTTTTTTTCTTTATGTTACAATGAATTTGAGGATACACAGATGAACAAACAAGACCATGATGAACTACTAAACCAAGGTTTAACTCAAAAAGAAATAGATTCTCTTACACAAAAAGGCTTCACCAAAGAAGAAATGATACAAGCTAAAGAATACGATAAAGAAATCAAAAAAGGATCAAATTTCATTTCATGGCTTGTCGATTTGATTACTTGGTTTTTACCTTAAAACAGCAGCGATTACTCAATCACTGCTGCTTTTTATTTTTCTTCTTATTTAAATACATATTTTGATCTGCCAAATCTTTAACACTCACAATATCCCCCGTCAGCAACATGGCCGAACCATAAGATACAGAAGGCAAATAATTATATTTTTTACGCTTCTTTTCTATGAAACTTTCAAACTGTGCAGAACACGCCTCTTCATTCCGACTGTTTTTTAATAAGACACAGAATTCGTCGCCACCAACCCTGTAACAATAGCCATATTGGGCATATGCCTTCTTAATACAATCCGAAATGATACTCAAACACAAATCCCCTTTGACATGACCAAACACATCATTGACATGTTTAAAATCATCAACATCAAACACGATCAACATACCATTTGTATAATACATTTCTTCAGATCGATTCAAGAAACTATTCTGATTTAGTAATCCGGTCAAACCATCTAACTGATTCCACATTTCACTACAATATATAAAATATAAAACCGAAAGTAAGGTGACACAAAGCCAACTCACATGAAGATCTGGAACTAAGATTTGTATGATCGTTTCTGCAACCAAGAAGATCATTAATGGATAAATCAATGCTTTACTGCGATTTTGAAACTGTTTCGAAACAAAAATCGTAGAAAAAGATAAATATAATATCGATATAAAATACGCTAAGATATAAATAATGAAATAAGGTCCTCGCGAATATATATTTTCTTGACTTACTGAAAATACAAGTCCAGACGGAATCGATAGGGCCAGAATCAAAAGATATACGATTTCACATAAAATCGCCAATTTGAATTCCCACCTAAGTTTTGTCTTTTTATCCAATACATACACCAAACATATACAAACCGATGGTGTAAGTCCAAAGCCTAGATAGTTCGATACTATATTTAACCAACGAAATTTCTTTGGTAAACCATCCACTTTTAATGTAACGACTTCTAATAATGAAATCAGTGCAATCAATCCAAACGCAAATAAAAATCCACGCTTTTGTTTTTTATTTAACGATTCACTCAATCGCGTCAAAACGCACATGAAACAAAGAACGAAAATATCAATTGTCGTTAATACATAAAAATATCCATTCATCATTCGTTATCCCATTCCTTATATATACGTCTAAATACAATTGGACTGTTCTTTTTCAAATACTCTTTTTGAAGCCAATCCAAATACGTTCCAGGACTAATAATACCGCGTATGCTCAATACATCCGCACCTAACGTTCCCAAAACCAAATCGGTAAAAGAAGCACAATTATCACCTAAAGCCCAGTAAATATGGAATTTACCACTCTTGACCTTATATAACTTTGCTCCCGTACGATAATGCAGACGACTTGGATAATCCATTTCATATTCACTAAAACGATCATACCCATCTTCTTTTTCAATCTTTGTATACCAACGATAGCCATTCTGACGAATTTTTTCAATTTCTTTTTCAATCAATGCATTCTGTTTCGACGTTGTATAAATACCATATTCAAAAATGGAATTATTCTCTGCCGAAATCATATTCGGAATGTATTTTTCGAGTGGCACCGTAAAGAAAATGCCATCCCCAATCGTTTGATTTAAATGAAAGGAATCACTATCATAATTTCCATAACTATAGACAATATCGTCATACGCAAAACAGATGTGCCCTACCTTTTGAAAGCCCTTGGGCCCGACATGGACAATCACCTTTAAGCGAACAACCTCATCCTTCTTATACGTATTTAAATCTTCAGGCTTACCATCCTCTAAATACCGGTTGATACTTGTCAAAGCCGCGTCTGGAACGAAAGCACAAAGAAAAGCTGGAAGTGTGATTCTTACTTTTCGTTTCCATTTATATTTCGTTAAAGGATTGATTACTTCATATCCATCCCCTAAATAACGCGTACCTAAGATCATAAAGTAAATGCCAAAAGCACGCATTAAAAGATCTGTATGAAAGTCTGGATTCAATAATAAATAGAAGCCAAAGAAAATATAAATAAAGCTAAACACAAAGTTAAAGAAGTTTCCTTTAATATGATTGATTTGATTAATCACAAGCTGAACAAAACAGGCAAAACCACAAAGAATACAATATCCACCAAAGTTTACTCGCAAGATCCATTGTGGAAGATACCGAAAGTTCATTAAGAAAAACATAAACGCAAAGGATAATATGGAAAAGAAAAAATCTTTATTCATTTTATTCTTCACAAAACGAATAAATAAAACTACGCCATTGACACATAAAAATACAATAGATGTGATTAAGATTCCTGTAAAAATACGATTGGGAATCCATATCATGATGGCTCCCGCAACCATTAATATGGTTCCAATCACAAAGTTCATAGCTACATCATAGAACATAGACTACCTCCAGTTGGATTGTACACACAAAAAGCTGCCTTCATCCACACGAACGATTCCCTTTTTTTCTGTTAAAGAATTACTTGTCGTATATATTTCTTCGATATGAATCCGTCTTTTATCTAATGGATATAAAAATCCCGATAAAGAAAGCACACCTTCTTGAATCGGATAAAACGAAATATGATGATACGAATCATCAATTTCATGAACACCCACATTCATAACAGATATTTTTTGGTGCTCATCGATTAACACTACATTTTGAAAACGATACATCGCCAAGCGAATATTCGCAATCGTATGATCAATTCTTCCTTGCATGGCCCCATATAAATAGATCGTATCATAATCTTTACATAAACGAATCGCAAGCTCTGAATCCGTTTCATCCTTCATAATGGGATGCCTTTCGATTGGACACGTGATTCGTTTAAAATCCTCTTCACTTAAAGAATCAAAGTCTCCCACAGCCATTTTAATCGGAAAACCCTGATCTATAATTTTTAATGCACCAGCATCAACACCGATATAATCACAATTTTCAATTTTTGGCACAACATCAACGAGTGGTGTAATTAAAACCGCACAAGTCATTTATTCAAGCATACCTTCAATCGTCTTTGCGATATCATTTTTAAATACGTAGCTTCCCGCAACTAATGTGTCGCAACCTGCATTTAATGCCAATCTAAACGTATCCTGGTTGATACCACCATCAATTTCAATACGATATGAAAGATTCAATGCTTCACGCTTTTCTTTTAACCACTCAACTTTTTTAAGCATGTCGGCCATAAATTTCTGGCCACCAAAACCAGGCTCTACACTCATAATTAAAACAAGATCACAAGATTTAAGTACACTTTCAAAAGGTTCAATGGCCGTATTTGGTTTTACGACAATACCACCTTTCGCACCCAAGCCATGAATTTCATCCAACAACTTCTGAATACGCGTCAAATCATTATTCAAAGCTTCTGTATGGAAGGTTACTAAATCCGCTCCATTTTTAATAAAGATAGGTGCGTATGTTTCTGGGTCTTCCACCATTAAATGCACATCCATAAATAATGGACAAGCCTTTTTAAAACCTCTTAAAATATCAGGTCCAAACGTTAAATTCGGTACGAAATGACCGTCCATCACATCAAAGTGTAACCACTCTGCTTTAGATTCTTTTAAAATTTCTAATTGTGCACTCACATTGGCATAATCCAAAGATAAAATTGAAGGTGCAATCACAATTGAATTCATAGTTTTTTACCTCTTTCTTCCATAATATTTTTATAATCCTCATAAATGGATGGATTGATTTCTCCATTCTCAACAGCCTCTTTGATTTTACAATCCGGCTCATTCAAGTGCCTGCAGTCTTTAAAACGACAAGTATGAATGTATGGTTTAAAATCCAAAATACACGCATCTAAATGCGAAGTATCTAATCTTGTAAAATCTAAGCTTGAAAATCCAGGCGTATCCGCCACTAAGCCATCACACACATGGTGTAACTGGCAATAGCGTGTCGTATGTTTACCACGACCTAAAGCTTTAGAAATGGCTTGTGTCTGTAATTCGAAATCAGGATTTAGACGGTTCAATAAAGAACTTTTTCCCGCACCCGACTGACCACATAAAACAGACACTTTTCCATTTAAGATTTCCTGTAATTCTTTATCATCACTACCAGGATTGGAGAAAACCACATCATATCCGGCCTTTTTATATTTTTCAAGATCCGCCAAAATTTCTTCGGGACGATCCAATAAATCAAGTTTGGTCACACAAATCACCGGTTTGACACCCGCTAAGCCTACTAAGAAGATCAAACGATTTAATAAGTGACAAGAATAGTCCGGATCTTTTAAACTCGTGACAATCAAAGCCTGATCTACATTGGCTATGGCCGGTCTTAAAAGACGATTTGTTCGTGGAAGAACTTTATGAATACGATATGAATCCTCAATCTTTTCATATTCGACAAAATCCCCGACGACTGGCGCTTCATGCTGGCGCATCTTACCTCTTGGTTTGGCAATGATTTCTTCCTTTTCATTTTGAATCGTATATTGATTCGAAATAATTTTTATAATTCTTCCTTGCTGCATATTAATCATAATACAGTGTCACAACACTGTTTGTTCCTTCCTGTACATATTCAGTTCCAACATCTGGCGATACACTTATGACCTTATTGCTGCCCTGTCCATTTTCAATATGCCTTAAGACAACCGCAATTCCTAAATCATTCAATTCATCTTTGGCATCCAATACGTCTTGACCAATCAAGTCCGAAGGAATCACAATCGAAGGATAGGTACTTACCACAAAAGTAATGGTTTCCTTACTGTCTGGATCAATACGTTTTCCTGGTGTTAAACCCTTTTGTTGTAAAACGATACCTGGATCCATATCTTTTGAGCCTTCATATTCCACTTCAATCTGCACATTTGGACAATTCTTTGCCAATTCATAAGCAGCCTCTGAATACGAGCCATCTGTAAAGTCTGGCACTAAATAGGTAGATCCTTTAGAAACGGTTAAAACAATTTTCGCATCATTTAAAATCACTTCACCCTCTTTATAAGAAGCTTTAATGACTTTTCCCTTTTCATACTTATCATTCGCCTTATAAACATACGTTACTCTTGAAGTATTAAAATGCGCATCCTGCAACACATCAATGGCCTCATCCGGTGTCAAATCCACTACATTTGGCATTGTTTGATAGCCTAGAAAGCCACTAATCTTAATTATGCCTGTAATGCTGGCAATGAGTACAAGTACAACAATGGAAATCACAACAGCAGCACTAATCATGACGGCTGGAATCCAATTTCGTTTTTTCTTCTCTTCTTTTTCAGACTCTTCATCTTCAAAATCAATATGCCCATTATCATATTTCATCAATTCTTGATTCGAACTTGCATCCACCTTGATACGCTTCATATCACGATATTCTATATCCATGCAATGCATTAAATCATAAAGCATTTCTTTACAAGATACATAACGGTCATCTAAATTTTTTGCGGTCGCCTTTAAAATAATATTTTCAACAGACTGCGGAATATCCGGATTGAAATCACGCACATAAGGCATTGGCTTACGCAAATGCTTGATCGCAATCTCTGTTGGTGTCTTTCCTGTAAAAGGAACGTGTCCTGTTAATAATTCATAGAATACAATACCCAATGAATAGATATCCACTTGTGCATTTGGTTCTTTACCCTGTGTTGTTTCTGGCGCTAAATAATGGGCTGAACCCATAACCGTATTATTAAACGTTAGCTGTACAGAGCCATGGGCTACCGCAATCCCAAAATCTGTAATTTTAATCGTTCCATCGTCTTTTACCAACACATTTTGCGGCTTGATATCACGATGAATAATATTATGATCGTGCGCATGATCAATTGCACTGATCAATTGTTTCATAATACCAATGGCTTCATCCACATCTAAAGCTCCGCGCTGTGCTATCAAATCTTTTAAAGTTCGACCACGAATATATTCCATGACAATATAGTGCATACCTTCATATTCACCAACATCATATATATCTACAACATTTGGATGTGATAAACGACTCGCTGCACTTGCCTCACGCTGAAAGCGCACTAAGGCCATCGCATCCCCACTTAATTTATCACGCAGAACTTTGATTGCCACAATACGATTTAATATCGTATCCTTTGCCTTATAGACATCCGCCATTCCACCCTGACCAATCAAAGACAAGATCTCATAGCGGTTCGCTATTTGTTCCATCATCATAGTTATTATTCTCCATCATTCTCCATTAAGATAACTGTGCAGTTATCATAACCACCTGATTGATTGGCTCTGGCAATCAGTGTTTCCGTTTTTTCCTGTAAAGAAAGGCTCGAATCATGTACAATATCCGAAATCACTTTCTTTTCAACATATCCATGCAATCCATCACTTGAAACCAACAAATATTTATATGTATTTTCAATCTTATTGATATCAATACGGAAAACATGCCATACGCCTAAGGCATTTGTTAATGTATTTTTTTGTGGATGAGACTTTGCCTCATCTAAAGAGATCTTACCCTCTTTTAATAATTGGGCAATGACACTATGATCTTCACTCATTTGAATCAATTCATTATTATAATCCGCATAGATTCTTGAGTCTCCCACATTAAAAATAAACGTCCCAATATGAGCTTTGATGACACCCACTGCCGTAGTCCCCATACCTCTTTCATTGGGATTCTTTAAGCTTTTTGAATAAATGAAATCATTCGCCTGATTTAAATTTTCACGAATCCAGTTGTCGACTTGACGATCTTTTTTAAATACAGGAGACTTCATAAAGGCTTCATACATCGTCATTACCGCCGTATGACTCGCCACTTCTCCTGCTTTTGCACCACCAATACCATCGCAGACAATGGCCATCCATTCATCATTGGCATTATGAGCGATGCAATAATCATCTTCATTTAATTGTCTTACAAGACCTACATCTGTATTCGCAAAAACTTTCATCCGCCTAAATTCCTTCCTTTTTAATTTCTTTGATTCTTAATTGTCCACATGCCGCATCGATATCGTTACCATGTTCTTTTCGAATCGTGCAACGAACATGATTCTTCATCAACAAATCATAAAAAACCATAGCTTCGTCGTGGCTTACCGATTTAAAGCCCTTTTCATCTACCGCATTGTATGGAATTAAGTTGACATATGCATTCATTCCATGAAGAAGCTTTGACAATTGTTTGGCATGTTCAGGACGATCATTAACGCCATTTAATAAAATATATTCAAAAGTCAAACGACGATTGTTTTCCTGACCATAATACTTAACAGCTTCCATCAACTCTTTTAATGGATATGCATGGTTGACGGGCATTAATGTATTACGCAATTCATCATTTGGCGCATGTAAACTAATGGCTAAATTGTATTGTGTATGTTCATTGGCAAAATCATAGATTCTTGGAACAATACCACAAGTTGAAATTGTAATATGTCTAGAACCAATACCTAAACCACGATCATGGTTTACTGTTGCCAAAAAATTCATGACATTATCATAGTTATCAAAAGGCTCTCCTGTACCCATGACAACAATATGTGAAAGGCGCAAGTTATCTTTATCCAATTCTTTTTGAACATACATAACCTGGGCAACCATTTCACCACTTGTTAGATCTCTTTTTTTCTTTGTCAAACCACTTGCACAAAATGCACAGCCCATGTTGCAGCCAACCTGACTGGAAACACAAACACTGCGACCATAGTCAAAGACCATCATAACACTTTCAAGTAGCGCACCATCACTTGTTTTAAACAAGAATTTTGTTGTTCCATCATGTGAAACTTGTTTTTTTATTAACTCTAAAGGATTCACAATAAAATCTTTCTTTAAGATTTCTCTTGTTTCCTTTGATACATTGCTCATTTCATCAATGTCAAATACACGATTGCGATACAACCATTGAAAGATCTGATGTCCACGATACGATTTCCATCCGTGATCTAGGGCATATTCGCACATTTGATCATAATTTAAATTGTATAAACTTTCCAAAATAGCACCTCAATTTCTACCGTTCATTATATCATTTACGCACTAGTTTTGCCATATAGAAGCCATCTTGTCTTGTATCACTAAAAATGGTTTTTTCATCCACAAGACTAAACTCTTCGTGCGTCTTTAAAAATTTCTCAATTTGTTTTTCATTCTCTTTTTTATTCATCGTACAAGTGGAATAGACTAAGACTCCTCCCACCTTTACATATTGACATACATTATTCAGAATAGAATACTGCAACGGAATCAATGTATCCATATCTTCAGGGGCCATGTGTAATTTAATATCGGGCTTTCTGGATAATACGCCATAACCAGAACAAGGAACATCACATAAGATACGATCATATAACACAGAACTTTTAAATGTTGTCGCATCTTGTACACCTGCATGTACAATATCAATGCCTAAACGTTTGGCATCACTTTCAATCAATTCTTTCCGATGTGCATGTAAATCATACGAATCAATATGACCTTGGTTATGCATCCTTTCGGCCATGGCCATAGTCTTTGTTCCTGGAGCTGCACAACAGTCTAGAATCCTTTCATTTTCTTGTGGATCCACAAATTTCGCAATCGCAAAACTCCCCTCATCTTGGGCACTCATATAACCTTTTTGATAGTAGTCATGATGAAAATAATCATTCCCTGTATAAATATATAATGGATCTTGAACACAAACAAACGGTTCCAAATCAAAATCAGCTTCACGAGTCCTTAATGCATTTCGTCGAACATACATGGGTAATATATTTACACTTGCACTGGCCATCACCAAAGCTTTTTCTTGTCCATATTGAGAAACCCACATCTTATAAAGCCAATCTGGCAATGAATACTTTAAGGCCACATTGTCCGTTTCAATCGCTTTGACCTTATGCAATACAGCATTTGTCAAACCCGCATATTTCACATTGATCTTTTTGGCAATATTGACCGCATCATTGACAATCGCATAGCTTGGGACTTTATCCAAAAACAACAACTGATATGTACTCATGGTCAATAATACATCCATTTTAGGGTTTAATTTATTCTTCACATACTTTGACCAGCATTCTTTACAATAACGATAATTCTGAATCGTTCCATAAAAAATGCGTGTAGCCAAAGCACGATCTTTTTCGTCCACTTCCTGTAAATGATTTCTTAAATATAAATTGGAATAGACTTTTTTATTCACAACTTCATCTAAGGCTTTCCATATCCATTTTCTCATTCTATTCCTCCATCATAATTGGATGCATATTCACATCCACAACCTGTTTTATTTCATCCAAATAGTTTCGCACAACTTTGTGTAATAATTGATCATCCTTTGACTTTAGAATCAAGCGCACGCGATGCTTCTTTTGTTGCATACGAATTTCAATCGGACCTAAAACACGAATGGATGAAAAATATTCTTTCGCAACACGCGCCATTTTATAGGCTTCCTGTAAATCAAAATGTGTAAATACTAAGGTACATAAATACACATAGGGTGGATACATCCCTAAATGGCGATAGCGCATTTCTTGATTGAAGAACATCTTATAATCATGCATTTGAACGCATCGCATCACAAAATGATCCGGATCAAATGTTTGAATCATAACCTGTCCTTTTAGCTTTCCACGACCACTTCTTCCACTCGCCTGTTCTAACATTTCATATGCAGTCTCGCTTGCCCTATAGTCATTTCGACAAAGCGTGGCATCCGCATTTAAAATTCCAACTAAAGTCACTCTTTCAAAATCCAAGCCTTTAGCCACCATTTGCGTACCGATTAATAGATCTCCAGACTCTTCAAATTCTCTTAACAACTTTTCATGCGCATTCTTTCTTCGTGTACTATCTGCATCCATACGAACGACATGATGATCCTTAAAGATTTCTAGAATCTGTTCTTCCAAACGCTCTGTTCCCATACCGGCCTTAAAATAATTTTTAGAATGACAGCTTGGACATTCTTCCATAAATGGAAATTGTCTTCCACAACAATGACATACCAAGGCATTTTGATTTTTGTGGTAGGTTAAAGCCACTCCGCAATCTGGACATATGCGTACGTGTCCACAATCGCTACAGCGAACAATGGGTAAATAGCCTCTTCGATTTAAAAGTAAGATGACTTGTTCATTTTTAGAAAGACGCTCATGAATAGCTTGAAGCAATGTTTCAGATAAGCCATTTGTGATTCTTTCCTTTTTCATGTCTACCAAACAAATTTCCGGCATTTCATGAATGCGATTTTTAAGTTCAATCAATTCATAGACGTTCTTATAAGCTCTTGCGTACGATTCTAAAGAAGGTGTCGCACTTGCCAATACAACTTTACACTTATGATAGGCCGCACGAAATAAGACAATATCGCGCGTATGATAGCGTGGTGTATTATCTTGTTTGTAGCTTGAATCGTGTTCTTCGTCCATTAAAATCAGGCCTAAAGAAGAAAACGGCATAAAACAAGCACTCCGCGTACCTACAACAATATCGACTTTATGATCTTTTACTAAATTATATTGTTCTAGCTTTTCTTGTGCATTCAATCCTGAATGATAGATCGCAATCTTTTGTTTAAAGCGCGCCTGTACTCTTTGTATCATCATCGGTGTTAAACCTATTTCAGGAACAAGAAATAGAACTTGTTTTCCAGTCGATAATACATCTTCTGCCAATCGCAAAAAGACTTCGGTTTTACCAGAACCAGTCACGCCATGAAGTAAAGAGACCGTTTTATTGGTGTTTTGAATGGTTTCAATCGCCGACACTTGCTCAGAAGTTAAAGAATGTGTAACATCCGCAATTTCACTGACACAAGTATTGGAATCCTTGATTCTTTTTTCAAGAGTAATATAACCTTTATCCAATAATACCTTTGTGATGGATGGACTTACTTTTCTAAGTTCACTCATCTTACATGGATAGGTAAACATTTCAAGCACTTCTTTTTGTCTTGATGTCAAAGGTAAATCCGAATCATTCAATATCGCATAATCTTCATAGATAATTTTTGAATGCTTGCTAGAAGGACGTAAAGCTGGTGGCAACATTGTTTTATAACAAGTCACTTTCGAACTCGCATAAAAATCAGCCATATAATTTGCCAATACCTTTAATTCGTTATTTAATAATGGCTTTTCATCTATGACTTCAATGACAGGTTTAATATTTTTAACATCGCTTTCTACATCTACTTCTTCGACAAATCCTACAAGTGTTCGATTGTTGAATTCAACACGGACTCTACATCCCACTTCAACATGACAATCACAAGAATATGTAAAGGTATTGCGTAGGCGATTGTATTCTACATATACATTAATCAGCATGCATCTATTATAACATCATTCTCGATTTGACATTTATATTTATTTCAGTATATTTATATTTAAGGGATTCATTATGTATATTATTAAAGGATTATTAAACATTATTGCGGGCATTCTCATTTGTTTTGTCAAAAGTCCCTTCGACAACGAGGTATTGAATATCTGTATATCCTTATTATTTTATATCAATAGTATTCTACAGTTTTCGAAAATATACAAGTAAAAGCACCTAAAATGGTGCTTTTACACTTTTATCCAATAATTTCTCTGCTCGTGTCGTAATAATCAAGTTATAATTATGGTGTAAAAGATAAGATACAAGCCATCGAATATTGTTTAGAAAACTCTATGTCCAATGATTCTACATTCTATTTAAATTTTACGTCCACGAGTGGTAAAGGAAAAGTTGGATTTCCAAGAAACTACGCAAAGAAGATCAATGCGTATTTAAAGGAAAATGATTGGCAGAAAAAGAATTATGGAATCATCATTGTTGATTTTGCCAATCAAGAATTAGCGCACAAAATTTATTTGACAAATTAAAAGAGTCAAAGCATTTTAATTCGCTTTGACTTTCTTTTGTCTTAATATCTCAAAACTAAATACAGCAGCAGCACTAGCTGAATCTAAGGCATTTCTAAAATCTCTACCGTATTCTACGACAATATTTTGTTTGGATGCTGCCGTAATGGTTGAGCTAAGCCCTCTTAAAGCGCCGCCTAAACATAAACAAAAATCCGATTCAAACGTATAGTCATAGAGTCCTACGGCATCTTTTCTGTGTGCACAAAGAATTGGAAGGTTATTCTTTTTACAATAGTCTACTAATTCTTCATCTGAATCTACAAAGTAGATTGGTAGTTTTTCATAGGCACCGGCACTGGCCTTTAAAATGGTTTGTTCGGCAAAGCTCCAGTCTCGTTTTGGAAGAATCATCGCATCACATCCAGATGCATAGAGAGTTCTTGAAATACTTCCCAAATTATATGGATCTTCTACGCCGTCGATGTAACAAAGAAATCCATGGACATGTGTTTCAATAAGTTGAGGAATCTGTTTTTCTTCAGCTATGAGTAAAATACCACCATGTGTTTTTCCAGTTGCGAGTTCATTGATTTCATCACGCGAACAGAAAACAACTTCACAACCACGACTTTTGGCAATTTTAGCCAAATATCTTGTATCTTTTGTATTTTTTTTCTTATCAATATATAGTTTTTTACAATCACGAGACCCTGCTTCTAATAGGGCTTTGCAGGAAATGGCCCCTTCAAATATTTTTTCCATACGACTATTATAATGGCTTTTATAATTTTTTTCTAGATGCTATTATATATGGTATGGAAGGAGTCTTACTTAAATGCATTTTAAATTAACCCAAGAAATGAAGCAGCGAATCATCGTTTATTCTACGTCTTTCATTATCGCAATCTTATTTTTTACAATATTGAATAAGTTTAAAGACATTAAACGAGCCATTCAGTTTATAATAACGATACTATTTCCTTTCCTTCTAGGAATTGGATTGGCGTTTATATTAAACAATCCGCAAAAATGGGTTGAAGATAAGTTACTACAGAATATTCCAATGCATAAAAACCACAAAAGAATTCTATCAACTGCTCTTGTGTTTATATTGACCATTGGATTCTTGATCTTATTTTTCTCCATTATAATTCCGAATACGATTGATTCTGTGCGACAATTTTCTAAAAACATTGCGGTTTATTCCGATACTTTAATTGGATACACAAAAGATTTTGCGTATAAATTAAACATTTCAGAAAAACAAGTTGAACAAATGTTGATCAATTTTGACGTCACAAAGAAAATCACAAGTGTAGTCACTGAATCGATTCCTAAAATCGCTTCTTACTCTTATGGATTTGTGAAAGGATTTATTAACTTAATTTTAGCTTTCGTTTCCGCATTCTATATCTTATTGGACCGTGAAAAACTTGTTAAGGGCATAAAAAAGTTAAATTACTCATTATTTGATAAAAACTTTGCGAACTACTTAACTCTTTGGACAAATGACGCGAAGACTGTATTTGAACAATATATCGTAGGAAATATCATTGACTCATTTATTGTCGGTGTTATCTGTTACTTTGGTGCCTTAGTATTAAAACTACCCTACGCAAGTATGATTGCCCTAATTATCGGTGTCACAAACGTCATTCCCGTCTTTGGACCATTCTTAGGCGCTATTCCCGTCATCATTATCTTATGTTTGATTGACCCATTCTCAGCCTTGATTTTTGCAATCTTTATCTTCATCCTTCAACAATGTGATGGAAACATTATTAAACCAATTGTTCTTGGAGATAAACTAGGAATGTCAGGCTTCTGGATTTTATTCTCAGTTACTATTGGTGGTGCATTATTTGGCGTTGTTGGTATGTTTTTAGGTGTTCCAATCTTTGCGCTAATCTATGCTGGTGTACATGATTATATTCAAGTTCGATTAAGAAACAAAAAAATCACAATCAACGATAGAGCAGGAACTATTGATTAGTTTCCTGCTTTTTACGTGCAATTTTTGAAAAAATGTGTATACTTATGTAAGTTAGGAGGAACTACCTTTGAATTTTATAGACATTATTTTAGATACAATACACGATACATGGGCTATGCTCCCCTTATTGTATATTACTTATTGTATATTAGAAGTTTTCGAAAGAAAGAATACGCAAGACGATAGACTCTTCTTTGGACTACAAAGACTTGGACCTATTTTAGGCGCATTAGTAGGATTGATTCCCCAATGTGGATTTAGTATTCTAGCCGCTATGTTGTTTGTCCAAAATAACATTACATTAGGAACACTTGTTAGTGTTATGATTGCAACAAGTGATGAAGCCATTCCAATCCTTATTAGTAATCCTAAGATGTATTCATCTTTACTTGGTATTTTAGGATTAAAATTAGTTATCGCAATCGTTGTTGGATTATTTACTGATCATGTACTATTTCGCAATCAAAAAATCCTCCGCTTCGAAGATATGGAAGAAGAGGATTATGACGATGAAGAATACGAGGAAGAAGAAAGTTCAGGATCAAGCTGTCCATGTTGCTATCCTGAATATCCATTATGGATCAGTGCCTTATTAAGATCTTTAAAAATCTATGTATTCATCTTTATTACTAGCTTTGTATTAACCTTATTAATGGAGTTGATTGGAGAAAAAACATTATCTATGATCTTGCTTCAAGATAATTTATTCCAGCCAATCATTGCCGCACTATTCGGCTTTATTCCTAACTGTGCAGCTACAGTTGTTCTAACGCAGCTTTATACAGCTGGTGAATTATCCTTTGGATCCTTACTTGCAGGACTTGTCACAAATGCAGGGCTTGGTTTAATTGTGATGATTCGTTATGAAGCAAGAAAGAAAGACATTTTAAGAACCATCTCCATCCTATTTATAACAGGAGTTATCGTAGGTATTGGATTTATGTTGTTATAGCCACAATTGTGGCTATTTTTTATCTTCCTGGAAAGATCCAAATTTCAAAATGTTCAGTATCATACCAAAACAAAAGAATAAGTATGGCAACAATCAACAAAACAATAGCGAAATATAGAGTACTCATCTTCTCCGCAAATTTGTCTGAGTTCAATTCTGGATGTGCTTCTAGTTCTTCCAATCGTTTCTTTGCTCTTTTATCAAGCCAATTCATAGTTAGACCTCACAAATACTATAATATTCTAGGTAAAATATGAATTTCTGGATGATTAAATTCATACCATAATGCTAGAACCAATGCGGTTGCAATGATAAGAATCACATAGAATTTAATATTCTTCATTAATGTATTTCCCTTTTGCTCAAAATCATTTGAATTCAATTCTGGATGTTCATCCAATTCTTTGATTCGTTTTTTCGTTGTTCTTTCAATCCAACTCATAGAATGTACCTCTCTTTAATTATATTTTAATCATTAAATTTATATACAAATATGGTAAACTTGGTCATTGCGCTGGCCAAATAAGCACGAAAAAAGCTAGAAACAAATGTCTCTAGCTATCTTTCCAAAAAATGGTGGGGACGGTGGGACTTGAACCCACACGGGATTTCTCCCAACGGATTTTAAGTCCGTTGCGTCTGCCTATTCCGCCACGACCCCATCATTTATGGAGGTTCCGATCAGATTTGAACTGATGATCACAGAGTTGCAGTCTATTGCCTTACCACTTGGCCACGGAACCGTAACTTGTTGATTGTAAATAAACGATGGTGGGGACGGTGGGACTTGAACCCACACGGGATTTCTCCCAACGGATTTTAAGTCCGTTGCGTCTGCCTATTCCGCCACGACCCCATCATTTATGGAGGTTCCGATCAGATTTGAACTGATGATCACAGAGTTGCAGTCTATTGCCTTACCACTTGGCTACGGAACCATTTCGTTGACTGCCCATATATAATACCTCAACGTAAAATAAAAAGCAAGAAAAAAATTAATTTTTTTTACATTTTTTTAAATATCGTACATTTCCTATTTTTGGTTGAACTTATTTGACAAATGCCCTATCATTAAATTGTCAGTGAACAAGAGGTATTAATTTATATGCAACACATTATTCATCAGCTTCAAAAAGAAAAGAAGCTAAGACTATTGACGTCAATCATTATGATTGTATTTAGTGCTTTTATGCAATGTTATATCATGAATGTATTTATGGCACCATGCAATTTGATTTCAGGAGGATTTACCGGACTTGCTCTATTAATCAATAAAGTCTGTGCTCTAGTAAACATTAACTTTCCTACTCAAGTTGGAATCATCGCATTAAATGTTCCTGCTGCCATACTATGCTACAAACACATTTCTCCAAGATTCACATTTTTGAGTTGTGTACAATTCTTTCTAGTATCTTTCTTTATTTCTATCTTCCATTTTGAACCCTTCTTTAAAGATCAAATCTTAAACGTTCTATTTGGAGGCTTCTTATGGGGCTTCTCCATTTCCCTATCCCTAAGAGCTGGTGGATCTACCGGAGGAACGGATTTCATTGCCCAATACGTTTCTAGTAAGATTCATAGAGGTATCTGGGACTATGTATTCTTCTATAACTGCGCTATGATTATTGTCTTTGGATACTTATGCGGATGGATTTATGCAGGATATTCCATCCTATTCCAATTCTTATCTACAAAGACAATCTCATCTTTATATCAAAGATATGCACAAATTACCGTTGAATTTACGACAAATGATCCAGACCCCATCATTGATGCCTTTATGGCCACTTGTCGCCATGGTATGAGCGTATTTGAATGTTATGGTGCATACAGTCATCGTAAGTATTATGTATGTAAAGCCGTTATTTCTACTTATGAATTAAGAGACGTTGTCGATAACGTAAGAAAGGTCGATCCTAAAGTATTGATCAATACATACAATACTGTAAACTTCTACGGAAACTTCTATCAAAAACCTTTGGAGTAGTATTACACTACTCCATTTTCATTATTTAATTTATTTGTTCAATAGATAATAGCAGAATGTTTTAACACCAAATTACTAAACTGTGGTTTTTGTAGCACGTGTCAAAGTTGCTATCAACTTAACAATCGTTGCATGATTTTTCTTCGTATCATTATAATTGTTTACATTCAAATAAGAAACGTAATTGTGATATGATACGTATTGCATATGCGGTTCTTTGATCGTGCTGGGGTGTTCCATCACGCCGTCTGAGTTCATGAGAATCTATCATATTTTCACACCTCCTGTGCTATTTTGATAGCATAAATCGACAAGAAAATCGTGTAAATGCACTATAGTGCAAAAACTTTTTATAATCGACTAATTGCAGCCCACAGCTATCATAGACTGAAGTGCCATTATCATTGCCATAGCGGATAGCACGGTCAAGCACCATGATTGTCGCCACGGCACCGTCGATTTCTCTGTAGATTTCTCTTTGTACGTCTTGATGTTCCCTGCCGTGGTGATGAGAAAATATAGTGGCTACATTCGTGCGTTGCCGGAGTCTTTCGTCATGACATCAAAGAGCTTGCGGTGAGGAGTAGTCAGTTAAGATATCACTTCAATATACCAAAGTCTTTTTGATAGTTTAGCTTAAAATATTATATGAGCTTTTCTGTCTATCAACATTACATTGTATTTTATAAATTTAGTAATAAAATCAAAATAATAAGAATCCAGAATATAGAATAAAACAATCGATAGGATTTATAATCTTTGTTCTTTATACTACTGTAGATATTAAAAACTGATACTAAGAAAATAGCAGGGAGTATTCCATAAGCATATACTTTAAAGTATTGCTTGAAACATACGTTCATTATAAACGCAGCACCAATTAAAATATCCATTATTACATTAAGAATTTTCATAATGTTCTTGCTTAGATATGATAAATCTATTCCTTTCTTTAGGATAATTATATCAAATTAAACAGTCAATTCTGCATTAAAAAAAGATGTATCCATTACGAATACATCTATTTATTATTTCGATTTCCCATGCCAATCAATTGTAAGATTCTTAAGAAAATATTCAAGAAATCCAAATACAATTGTAGAGCCATGAAGATGGCGATCTTATCTTGTGCTACGACTGAACCATCCGATTGAATCAATAAACGATTCATTCTTTGTACATCCCAAACTGTGATGCCTGTAAAAATCAATAGAGTAATGATAGAAAGCAAGCGAACATCCATACTAACTCTAAATAACATCATAAAGCATTGTGTAATAATCAATACAAAAAGTCCAATCATACATAATGAGCCAAAGCTAGTAAAATCTTTTTTAGATGTTGTACCAATAACAGCTAAACTAATAAAGTAAACTGCACTGACTAGAAAAGCAGTACCAATTGTAGCTACATCATATACATAGCCAATCGAAGTAAGTGAAACGCCCATACAGATGGCATAAAGCACTAACATGACTTTCATACCTGTACTGGATGTAGATCTTGCCATAGAAACACCAAAGGCAATGGACAAGATAAATGGTGCAATCACAAACAACATAAATAGAAATGGCATTGCACTCAATAAAATCAATAAAGCATTTGTGGCATATAAACCATAAGATACAATTGCCGTGATGGATAAGGCAATAGCCATCCATGCATAAGACTTCAACAAAGCACTTTTTAAAGTGCTTGTTGAGTAATAATTCATTGAATTGTTGTTAAACATATTAATCCTTTTTCTGGATAAATTCTAATAATTGCTGAGCAGCAATATTTAAACCTTTACGGTTTGATTTATCGAATCCTAAGTGCGTATAGATTTCACCAACAAATACTCCGTTGTCTTCTAAAGCCTGGAACATTGTGTCGATGATTGGTTCACAAAGCTCTTGTTTTTGCATAGGACCAAATGGATTTGCGAAGTAAGTTGTTGAAATACCAACTTCTTGCGTTGTACCCAAAGCCATACGCTTACCTAACTTACAAGTATCTTTTACTTCTTGAACAGATAATTTCTTTAGACCAAATTCATTTGTGTAGTTGTTTGCGTACGCAAATAAATCAATTTTGTGGTTGTGAACAACAACACGATATGGAGCAGCAGGCTGAATCATACGTGAGTTTGGATTTTCTGGAGCCATGAAAATTGAACGGTCCATGTCACGATATGGAGTACCTGGATCCAAGTCATCTAGACGAATGAAGGCACCAATTTCAGTTCCCTGACCATATGGAACGCCATCTTCTAAGTGAATTGTTCCCATATCATCAAATACAACTTCTACTTCACGAATCATATCTCCAGCAGCTGCCTTTAATGCTTCAATAGATTCAGATTTACCAGCACCACTATCACCCATCAACATGATACCTTTCTTAGTTCCATCCTTCAAATAGATGTTTACGAAAGCACCATGGATTGGTAACCAACCTTTTTTCATCTGTGCCAAGTTGTGTAATGTTAAACACATTTTCTTTAAATATCCAAAGTATTCGATACGAGGATTATCACTAATGCATCCTACCCAAATATCATTGGCCTCATCATAATAGAAGTTTGTAGCATCATTTCCATCGTCATTACCAAAAATAACAACAAGATCTGGTTTTTGCGCACTCTCTTCTTTTGTAGCTAATTCAAACAAGTTAGCCATACTCAATGCACTAGACATATATTTTGAGTTGAAGTATACGAAACATAATAAAGATCCAACCTTACAAGGATAACAGAACCAGTTTGATTCTCCCTTTTTGAAATATGTCATTGGCTGTGTATCTATTTCAGTAAACATACCTGTACGTTTACTTGATTTTGGATGCAAAATCATTGGAGTTCTTAACATAACTGTATCGATCATTGGAATATCTTGTAATGCAGCATATTCATCAGCCCATACTTTATCCAAAGTATGAATAGAGAAACATGCATTTGTTCCAGCCTGAACCTGACGATATACTAAGTTTGGTCTTCCCATTAATTTTTCTTCAAACAAACGATATGTACGAAGTAATAAATCATTTGAAGCTGAGTCAAATGCCACTAATGTATTAATACCAAAATCCGTTGAATTATCACTCTTCATATATCCAAAACGTTGTAAAGAACGCCAATTACGATACATCTCTTCAATAACATCTAAAGTTGCATCTTTATCTGAAAGATAATATTCATCTTTTAATTCTTCGCAAGTAAAGATTGACAATAAACGTAAGAAGTGACAGAAATCACAAGAAGCTTCTTTTGAATTCAATTCACCATTCTTTGTCAAATACGCGTACATGTTCGCATTATCTGTTTCTTGATATTCAATGAAATATTGAACGAATTTTGCGAACGTATGAGATTTTAATAAAACCTCACGACTCTTTGGATATGCCAAATTATAGTTGATAATAACCTGGTTGTTAAAAATTTCAATTTTATTTTGCATAATTACACTCCTTTAACTATGACTAATATACATGAAAATTGCATGAAAGTAAATGTGAAACTAAATTTTTTGTTTATAGCTCAAGCACAAGCGTTTACATGGCGAAAACTTTTTCGATTTCAGAATAAACATCCTCAATCGCAATTTCCGTCTTTTCACCCGTATAACGATCTGTCCACTCAAGCTTACCCTCTTTAATACCACGACCCACAGTAATACGATAAGGAACCCCAATCAATTCCATATCTTTAAATTTAACGCCTGGACGCTCATTACGATCATCCAAAATAACATCGAATTTGTGTTCTTTACAGAATTCATATAGATCATTAGCAATCTTAACTTGTTCTTCATCCTTTAAAGATACTGGAACAATCGCAAGTCTAAATGGTGCAATTTCAACTGGCCATTTAATACCAAAATCATCATGGTGCTGATCAGCAACGGCTGCCATACATCTTTCTAGACCAATACCATAGCTTCCCATCCAAACTGGCTGTAATTGGTTATTGGCATCTGTATAGTATAGATTCATACTCTTAGAATATTTTGTACCCAATTTAAATAAGTTACCCACTTCAATACCATGTTGGAAAGTTAACTTCTTACCACACTTAGGACAAATATCCCCTTCTTTAACCTGACAAAGATCTGCCACTTCAACAGGCTCGAAATCTTTACAATTTACATTCTTAATGTGACGATCCGATTGGTTAGCACCAACAATGAAGTTTTTCATATGTTTGATTTGACGATCCATATACACAGGACAATCAATACCCACTGGCCCCGCAAAACCAACACGAGCATGTGTTACCTTTTCAACTTCTTCAAAGCTAGCCATTTCCATTTCATTAGCGCCCAATAATTTCAATGCCTTTGTTTCATTTAATTCACGATCACCAGGAATACAGAATGCGATTACCTTTCCATCTACGTTATATAGTAATGTTTTAACGAAATCACTTTCCTTCTTACCAAAGAAAGCAGCCACTTCTTCAATTGTTTTCGCGTTTGGCGTATCAACAACTTCCATAGAAAGTTCTTCTTCACAAGAATCTTCCATAGTATCTACTACTTCAGTGATTTCTAAGTTACTCGAATAGTCACAACCAACACAGCCAACAACAACATCTTCACCAATAGTAGATAGAGCCTGATATTCTTCTGATAATAAACCACCCATAGCTCCTGTATCTGCTTTAACAATCTTATATTCCAATCCTAAACGATCCATGATACGGCAATATGCATCATACATTTTGTTGTAGGCTACATCCAATCCAGCTTCATCCACATCAAATGTGTACGCATCCTTCATGATGAATTCACGAACACGAATCAATCCATAACGAGGACGAGTTTCATCACGATATTTCGTTTGAATCTGATATAAGTTATAAGGGAAATCCTTATAAGACTTTCCATCCATACTACTAGCTACCGCAAACAATTCTTCATGTGTTGGACCCAAAACATAACGCTTATTATAACGATCACTCAATGAAAACATATTTGAACCAAAGGCTTCACGACGACCCGATTGTACATATACATCTTCTGGAATCAATGCTGGCATCAACAATTCTTGTGCATCTTTCGCATCCATTTCTTCACGAATAATATTTTCAACTTTAGAAAGAACCTTCTTTCCCATAGGCATGATCATATAGATTCCGTTTGAACATTTTTTGATCATTCCAGCACGCACCAACAAATTACTTGATACGCTATCTTCATCTTTCGCATTTTCTCTTAATGTATAAAAGAAACTCTGACTTAATTTCATCTTACTTACCTCTTCCACTATCTAATTTTACGAATCATCGCATCGACTTCAATAGGCCCAGACCATTTTGTATGTACGATCTGCATCGGCTTATTACAAACCTCTAATACATTTTCTTCACTATCATACACATCCCCAACATGTACAATCGTACTTAAAATGTGAGGACCAAATATTTCTAAATCCTGATTGGGCATGAAATGATTCTTTACTTGTAAAGTCGCCATCTGACTTTCTTTATCATAATCCTGTACAATGGCTACATATTCCTGCGTTACCGTTTCATCATGATCTTGATACAACTGTACCTTATATCCAGGAAGACCATTATAGAAGCCTGGCCCGGTCGGTCGATTCTCTGCCTTGGCAATTTCCTTTTTTACACGCTCAATGATTTCAACATCCGCATGCCCATGCTCATAAATATAATCAATCAACATACGATAGCTAGAAACAACCGTAGCTAAATAATAAGCACTTTTCATACGTCCTTCAATTTTCAAAGACGCTACACCCATATGGATGAAATCCTCAATATAATCCACTGCCTGCAAATCCTTTGAAGACATGGAGAATAAATTCGTCGGATCACTTAATTCTGTTTGCCCATCCATTAAATGATATTTCCAACGACAACTCTGCGCACACCCACCACGATTCGCATCACGAAGCGTCATATGATTACTCAATACACATCGTCCTGAAAAAGAAATGCACATGCCTCCATGAATAAAGACTTCAATAGGAAGAATATTCTCTTCACAAATCGAACGAATATCATCCATTTGACATTCTCTGGCAAGAACAACACGGTCCATACCCTTTTCTTTCCAGAATCTTGCAGCACTTGAATTTGTAGAAGAATGCTGTGTTGATACATGCACTTCAAACGTACATCCAAGCTTTTTAGCCAACATCATAATCGATGGACTTGCCACAATAATCGCATGCACGCCAATCGAATCCAAAGTTTTTAAATACTCTTCAATACCATCAAGATCCGACTCATGCGGAAGCATATTTACAGTTACATGCACATGACTATTATGTGCATTCGCAAATTTGACTAATTCTGCGATTTCATCAATAGAAAAGTTACTTGCACGCGAACGCAAACTAAACTGCTTACCACCAATATATACGGCATCCGCCCCATATAAAATCGCAATCTTTGCTTTTTCTAAATTTCCAGCAGGAGCTAATAATTCAATCTTATTCATTTACTTGCTCCTCCTTTTTCTTAATTGTCTCTTCTAAATACCAACGGTTTGTTGACTCATCATCCGTAATTTTTATTCCTTGTAAAGCTAAATCATATAAACCCAAGATTTCAACAGTCCAATCATCATCAAAAAACAAAGAATCAATGCGGAAGCGATGCATTCCTACATCTGTAAAATCCCACATTTCCTGTAATGAGTTGATTGGCATTTCACTAAAGATATGTGTACCCGACTCATCTTGCACAATTGGCATACGTTTGTCACGCGTTTGTTCAATCAAGTCATAATGACACGGTAATGAACATTTCGGTTTATTCACAGCCTCTAAATAGTTAGTGACCAAAGGTCTTCTTGAATATAGAATTGAGAAATACCCATGCACTAAGATTTCAATATCCGGATTGTGCTTTCCAATACTTACCACTTCTTCTAGACTCAATTCATGTGCTAAAGATACAGACTGAATACCTAAAGACATATAGAAATCCACATCTGCACTTGAAGCCACCAATGTTTCCGGTTGATAAATCAATTTGGATTCAATCCCCAATTGTTTTGCCTCAAAATATAGACCTTCATCCGCATAGTAAATACCATCCACATCCAATTCCTTAAAAATAGAAAAGTATTCACGAACACCCGATAGATCTTCATCCATACATAATCTTAAAAAGTTGATATATAATTTTAGGCCAAGCTTTTTACACTTCTTCTTCCAAAGCTGTAAATCCTCTTTTTTTACCGTAATACTCGAACGAATCGAATAATGTTCAACACCAATGATCACGGCATCGGCCTTTGCTCTTTTTAATTTTTCTAATGAATCAATAGAATGAATTGTTGTTATAAACATAATTACTCCTTATCAAAACATACAAATTTATTTTACCACAAATGTGATTTTATGCCTACTTAACCTCCTATTTAAATCGGACTTAATTTCATATATACTTATGTTAGGAGATACTATATGAACAAACAAACACTTAATGAGAGATTTGAAGATTACAATGAACCCACAGAGCAAGAAGAAATATGGTCTGATGAAATCATTGGTGAGGAAGAATTGTAAAAAAAAGAATGCCATTACGACATTCTTAACAAGGCTAGTTCAATCTAGTCTTTTTTAATGAATTCAACCAATTTTTTTGCACTATATACTACATGATCTGCACAAGGCCCACTTACTTGATGGTGACGATTAAAATGAATCGTCTTCATGCCTGCACTTTTAGCCCCCTGCATATCATTGATATAGTTATCACCCACATAATACCATTCAGTAATATCTTCATGCATCGCTTCCATACATTTTTTAAATGCATTCACATCCGGTTTTGCGACACCGAGCTGTCCACTTGTGAAGACATGAGAGGCTTTAAAATACTCAAAGACATGAAGCGCTTCTAATTTCATTCTTTGATGCGCATCCTCTCCATTTGTCAAAATCGCAAGTTCATCTTCACAATTTGAAAAATAATCAATCAATGGTGCATCCATTTCAATATGATGCTGATAATATTTATAGCGAGACTGAAACTCTACAGCTTTTGAATGAGAAAAAAAAATCCCATACTTTTCACAAGCCTTTTCAACACGATAAACACCAGATTCATCAATCGTAATCTTTCCTTGTTGAAGATCATCAAAAATCATATCTCCAAACTTACGATAATCCGCATAAAATAAATCCATATCCACATCTACATTCGGAAGGAATTCTTCCATGCACTTGCGAAATGGCCAAGATAAATCATAGAGTGTATCATCACAATCAAACATTACTTTCTTCATATAATCACCAAAAAAAATATAACATAAAAAAGAAGATTTCACTATGAAATCTTCACTTGATTTAAACACTTACGAACATGTCCAGACTGACCCGTTACCTCTTCATTTTCAATTAAAGATACATGCACAGCTTCTTTACAAGATTCAATGGCTGCATCAAACACAACATTGATTTTGTTGTCATTGATTTGTTTTAAAGTATGAATCTTTTCATCCCCAAAACGATTGGCTGTACTAAACGCAATCGCAATATCACCTGAACCATTGCTCATATGCGATCCTGTTAAAGCTAAACCAACCGGCATTCGGTTACAAACTCTATGAAGCTGACGATCACTTAACGGAGCATCCGTCGCAATGATCATCATGATGGAACCTTTTTCTTGTTCTAAAGGCAATTGAATTCCTTCTACTTTTTCTAACAAATATTGTTCTCTTAAGCCAAAATTAGAAAGTACAAGAACTCCTAGAGTATATGTATTTCCATCTATTTCAAACATTCTTGAACTCGATCCAATACCACCTGACATTTCAAAACAAGACATGCCTCGTCCTGCTCCAACACTGCCAAGTTCAAACTCTTTTTTACAATCACGATACGCCTCATAAACATCTTCTTTTGTAACAACGCAATCACGAATCGCATTTAAATAGCCATCATTACATTCTCCAACGACAACATTAACACTTGTTAGATCTTCATTTTCTTTGACCATGATATCCACCAAAGCTTGTTGAACAACACCCACATTTAAAGTGTTTGTCAAACAAATATAGCTTTCTAAAGCCCCCAACTCCATAATTTGTGGTAATCCTGTCGTCTTTCCAAAACCATTTAGAATACTACAACCACAAGCTAGCTTTTGATGAAATACATCTTCAGCCGTACGAATAAATGTAACACCGGTTTGGTGAGAATCAGAACAAATTGTTTTATGCCCAACCAAAACACCTTCTACATCTGTAATTCGATTTAATTTTCCTTTTTCCATCTCTAAAACCCCTTAATCATTCTTTTTTCTTTATACATCGATTCATCTGCATTTTGATAAACTGTATCAAAGTCAGATTTACAGCTACAATAAGTATACCCCACACTGCCAGTAATGACAGGAAAATCATGAATTTCTTCTAAAGTAATCGAGAAGTTCGTAACCAAATTCAATTTCAAATCCACCATTGTTTTTTCGCAAATGTCTTTGACTAAAATCATGAATTCATCGCCGCCAACACGCCCAATCAAAGTATCATATTCAGAGAATACAGATGTAATATAATCCGCCACCTTTTTAAGAATAATATCTCCGATTTGATGGCCATAGTTATCATTAACAGATTTAAAGTCATTCAAATCAACCATGAATAAACCGATATAAGAATCTGTATGTAAATCCATATATTCTTTAGATAACGTATGAAAAGCACCCTTATTTAATAATCCGGTCAAAGCATCTTTTGAAGCTTTTTCCTTTTCATCCGTAATATCCAATACAACCGCAAAAATATGGCGATTACCTCTTGAATCCTTGATAATATTCATACTGTCTGAGACCCATATTACTTTGCCTTCTGGTTTTAAAAATACGATAGTTAATAGTCACTTCTGTCATTGTATCCATTAATTGATGTATGGCATTCACAAAATGTTGACGATCTTCTTCTATGATGATACCAGTATATTTGCCATTTGAAATACGATTTATATTCTCTAAGGTATAGCCTGTAATATCTGTAAATCCAGGACTTACATAGGTAACTTTAAGTTTTGGATCCACTTGACAATGATGAACACCACCAGGCATATGTTTAATATAATTATCTAAGGATATTTTTAAATCTGAAATTTCATAAGTCATTTCTTCATTCATATTTTGAAATAGAGTGTTGAAAACGTAAATACTGATAAAGACAAAAACAGCACCCCAAAATAAAATTTGAGAAATGATAATTGAAGTTAAACTACCATCTTTCATACTCATAATCGTAATTACAATATATCCAATCAAGAACACGAGTAGTAAGGTTATATAACTGTGTCCAATCCAATTTAACTTCTTTAACAAACTAGAATTTTTAGACTGTGATCTTTTTAGTGAAATGAATACATGGACAACATATATTATATTCACAAACATCAATAGTATAGCTAGAACATCAAATATTAATCTCATATTATATAATCAATCCTTTATTTTTTTCATTTATTTACCTCTATTATAAACCACGTTCATTATATATCCATAGAAAAAAAGCACAAAAAAAGAAGCCGAAATGAATCAGCTTCTTTCATTTATTTCTTACTTGTAAAGTTCTACTAAACGTTGTAAGTGTTCGTAACGTTCTTTAGCTACTTCTTCTGACTTAGCAAATAATTTTTCTGCTCTTTCAGGGAATGGTTTAACTAAACGAGTGTAACGAGATTCGTTGTGTAAGAAGTCTTGGTAAGTTCCATCTCCTTCTTTAGAAGTTAATGTGAATGGGTTCTTACCTGCTTCTTTCTTAGCTGGATCAAATGAGAATAAGTTCCAGTATCCAGATTTAACGGCTTTCTTCATTTCATCTTGACAGTGGTTCATTCCACCCTTAGCAATACCGTGTAATTCACATGGTGCATAACCGATGATTAAAGATGGTCCTGGATAAGCTTCTGCTTCAGCAATACATTTAACGGCTTGTGCAGGGTTAGCTCCAAGAGCGATTTGTGCTACATAAACGTATCCGTAGCTCATTGCGATTTCTGCTAAAGATTTTTTCTTCATTTCTTTACCAGCTGCAGCGAACTGACAAACTTCACCGATGTTAGATGCTTTAGAAGCCTGTCCACCAGTGTTTGAATACATTTCTGTATCGAATACCATAACGTTTACGTTTTCACCTGATGCAAGAACGTGGTCTAATCCACCGAATCCGATATCATAAGCCCATCCGTCTCCACCGAAGATCCAAACAGATTTCTTAGCTAAGTATTCTTTCTTGTCTAATACAGCTTTAGCATCTGGGCATCCAGCTTCAGCAGCTTTTTCTACTTCAACTAATAATGCTTTTGTTGCTTCTGTGTTAGTACGAGTATTTTCTTTAGTTTCCATGAATTTTTCGAATGCAGCCTTGAATTCAGGAGTTGCTTTTTCGCTTTCGTTCATAGCACCTAATTTTTCGATAGCTTGTTCACGTAATACTTTTTGTCCTAATTGCATACCGAATCCGTGTTCAGCATTGTCTTCGAACAATGAGTTAGCCCATGCTGGTCCTTGTAAGCTGTCTTTGTTTACTGTATATGGAGATACAGATGCTGGACCACCCCAGATTGAAGAACATCCAGTTGCATTTGATACATACATGTGTTCACCAAATAACTGAGTAATTAAACGAGCATAAGATGTTTCAGCACATCCAGCACATGATCCAGAGAACTCTAACAATGGTTGGTTGTATTGAGAACCCTTAACTGTGTCATCAGCGAATCCAGAATCTTTCTTAGAAACGTTAGCTACTAAGTAATCGAATACTGGTTGTTCTTCAGCTTGAGATTCTTGAGGAACCATCTTGATTGCTTGAGTTGGACATACAGTGATACATTCACCACATCCCATACAATCTAATGGAGATACACTCATTGTATATTTGAATTCTGTAGCTTTTGGTTTAACATCAGCTAATTTGATTTGTGCAGGAGCAGCCTTCACTTCTTCTTCGCTCAATAAGAATGGACGAATTGTAGCGTGTGAACATACGAATGCACATTGGTTACATTGGATACATTTTTCAGGATCCCATTCAGGAACTGTAACGGCTGTACCACGTTTTTCGTAAGCACTAGCACCAGTTTCCCATTGACCATCAATGTTTCCAGTAAATGCAGATACAGGTAATGAATCTCCATCCATTTTGTTAACTGGTTCCATGATGTCTTTAACCATCTTAACTGTTGCAGGACGTCCTGACAATTCAGGTTTTGGTGCATCAGCTTCTGGGTTAGCCCAAGATGCAGGAATTTCAACTTTGTGAGTTGCGCCAACACCAGCATCGATAGCTTTGTAGTTCATTTCAACAACTGCATCACCCTTCTTAGAGTAAGATTTCTTAGCAGCTGCTTTCATGTAATCTACAGCTTCTTCAATTGGCATAATGTTAGCTAATTTGAAGAATGCAGATTGTAAGATTGTGTTTGTACGTTTACCCATACCGATTTCGATAGCTTTATCGATGGCATTGATTGTGTACAATTGGATATTGTTGTCTGCGATATATTTTTTAGATTCAGCAGGCATGTGTTTGTCTAATTCTTCGTCTGACCATTGGCAGTTGATCATGAATACACCACCAGGTTTAACATCTTGAACCATCTTGTATCCGTTTACTACATATGAAGGGTTGTGACAAGCTACGAAGTCAGCCTGGTTAATGTAGTATGGGCTACGGATTGGTTTGTCTCCGAAACGCAAGTGAGAAATTGTGATACCACCAGTTTTCTTAGAGTCATATTGGAAGTAAGCTTGAATGTATTTGTCAGTGTGGTCACCGATGATCTTAGTAGAGTTCTTGTTAGCACCTACAGTACCGTCTCCTCCTAGACCCCAGAATTTACATTCAACAGTTCCTGGAGTTGAAGTGTTAGGAGCTGGTTTAACTTCTGGCAATGATAGGTTTGTAACGTCATCCACGATACCAATTGTAAAACGAGGTTTTGGTTCGTCTTTTAACAATTCAGTGTAAACAGCGAATACACTTGAAGGTGGAGTATCCTTAGATCCTAAACCATAACGTCCACCGCAAAGAGTGATGTCATTTAATCCTGCTTCGCGAAGTGTTGTAGCTACATCTAAGTATAATGGGTCAGCTAGAGCACCTGGTTCTTTAGTACGGTCAAGTACTGCAACTTTCTTAGCTGTCTTAGGAAGAACTTTTAATAAGTGTTTGCTTGACCAAGGACGATATAAACGAACCTTAACTAAACCAACTTTTTCTCCTTTTGCAGTTAAGTAGTCGATAACTTCTTCAGCAACGTCATTGATAGAACCCATAGCGATGATTACACGATCAGCTTCAGGATCTCCATAGTAGTTGAACAAGTCATAGTTTGTTCCTAATTTTTCGTTGATTTTACCCATGTATTTTTCTACTACAGCAGGTAATTCATCATATGCAGTGTTACATGCTTCACGGTGTTGGAAGAAGATATCTCCATTTTCGTGAGAACCACGCATAGTTGGACGTTCTGGATTTAAAGCGTGTTTACGGAATTCCTCAACAGCTTCCATTGGACACATTTCTTTTAAATCTTCGTAGTCCCATTTTTCGATTTTTTGAATTTCGTGAGAAGTACGGAATCCATCAAAGAAGTTAATGAATGGTACTTTACCTTCTAAAGCAGCTAAGTGAGCTACTGGAGATAAATCCATAACTTCCTGTGGGTTAGTTTCACATAACATAGCGAAACCTGTTTGACGACAAGCATAAACGTCTGAGTGATCACCAAAGATGTTCAATGCGTGAGTTGCAACTGTACGTGCAGATACATCGAATACACATGGTAATTGTTCAGCAGCGATCTTGTACATGTTTGGAATCATCAATAATAAACCTTGAGATGCAGTGAATGTATTAGTCAATGCACCAGCAGCTAATGATCCGTGAACAGCACCAGCAGCACCTGCTTCTGATTGTAATTCACTTACAACTACTTGATTTCCAAAAATATTTTTTTGTCCAGCTGCAGACCATTGGTCAATAGAGTCTGCCATTGGACTAGATGGAGTAATAGGATAAATTGCAGCAACGTCTGTAAAAGCATACGCAACGTGAGCCGCAGCCGTATTTCCATCCATAGACTGTTTTGCTCTAGGCATTAATATTTCCTCCTTTATAGATATTCAATACCATAGTTTATTATACGAGCTTCATGTCAAATTTTAAAGGTTAAATTCGCCATAGAGGTTAGTCTTATCTAATTTGTAAGCGTATAAAAAAGAGACGTAAACACTTGCTTACATCTCTATTTTCATCATTACTCTTTACCTAATAGTTTGAACATGTTCTTTTTGTAAACTTCAACACCAGGCTGATTGAATGGGTTAGAATCATTCATCAAAGTTGTCATTGCGATGGCCTTGAAGAAGAACATACACATATTACCAAAGTCATAAGAAGTCATGCCTGGCATAGTTAATAAGATATTTGGAACTCCACCTGTTTCTTCATGAGCCTGTAATGTTCCTTTGGCAGCCATTTTATTAGCCCAATCCACACTCTTACCAGCCAAGTAGTTCATTCCATCTTCATTGGCTTCATCATTAGGGAATGTTAAATCAATCATTGGTGTATCAACATATAGGTTTGTTTCAAACAATACTTTCTTACCTTGCTGAACAAATTGTCCTAAAGAGTGTAAGTCTGTTGAGAAACATACTGAATCCGGTAAAATACCCTTTCCATCTTTTCCTTCACTTTCTCCAAACAATTGTTTCCACCATTCAGCAACCATCTGCATTTGAGGTTCATAGTTTACTAACAATTCAACATCATATCCCTGATTTTGAAGAATACGACGAGCCACTGCATAACGGTAAGCAGGGTTCTTTTCAAGATCAGCATCTCCATATTCACCCATACCATCATGTAAACCTTTCATCAAAGCATCGATATCGATTCCAGCTACTGCGATTGGCAATAATCCAACTGGAGTAATAACTGAGAAACGTCCACCAATATCATCAGGAATTACGAATGTTTCATATCCTTCTTTATCGGCTAAAGCCTTCAATGTTCCTCTAGCCTTGTCTGTAGTGGCAATAATACGATTCTTCGCATCTTCACCATATTTTTCTTCCATAAATTGTTTCAAGATACGGAAAGCCAATGCTGTTTCCGTTGTAGTTCCAGATTTAGAAATAACATTTACAGTAACTTCCTTATCTTTAATATGGTTCATAACCTGTGAAATATAAGTAGATGAGAAAGTGTTTCCCATATAAATAATTTCAGGCTTGTTGTCACCATATAAACCATTCATCATTTCAATGGCAGCACGAGCACCTAAATAAGATCCTCCAATACCACATACAACGAATACTTCTGTGTTTTCACGTACTTTAGCGGCAACCTCTTTAATGCGACTAAATTCTTCTTTATCATAATTGTTAGCCCAGTTTAGCCAACCGATAAAGTCGTTACCCTTACAAGTACCATTTTGTAAAGCTTCATCAATTGCGCGAACTTGATCTTGATAAGCCTTTACATCTTCTTTTAAGAAAGCATGATTTAAATCTAATTGAATCATTTTTATTTCCCTCCATAGCTATCCTAAAGAAGATTATACCACGATTTAACTTTGTATGATATAATGTTTTTCGTTAGGAGTGTGAATTTATGATACCATCGTCCTTATATCCACTTGTCACAGCTCTTTTGAGCAATATACTTGCACAAGTGTTAAAAACGGTCGTATATTATTATAGAACTGGCAAATGGGACTTTCACTGGGTCATCGCAAGTGGCGGCTTTCCAAGCAGTCACTCATCAACTGTAACAGCCCTTTCCATTTCCATTGGAATTCAGGAAGGATTTGACTCAGCCATATTTGCCGTAACCACCATCTTTTCCTTTATTGTTATGTACGATGCATGCCACGTACGCTACTATTCCGGTAAAAACATTGAGCTAACCCAACAATTAGTCAAAGATTTACGCGAAATGACAGGACTTCACTTTGATGATCCCATCTATCAGGAAAAGTTAAAAAATGTACTTGGACATAAATTTGTCGAAGTCATTGGAGGATTTGTGGTTGGACTTGCTGTCCCATTGATCTTATGTCCACTATTTTTATAAGTTAGGAGTGTTGTTTTATGGATACTGTAGTAGATAGTAAAGCCGTTAATGATTGTTTAGATAAGATTCGCCCTTACATTCAACATGACGGAGGCGACATTGAACTATTAGGAGTTGATGAATTCAATGTTGTCTATGTATCTTTCAAAGGTGCATGTCAAGGATGTATGATGGCTTCCGAAGATTTCTCAGGTGGAATCAAAGAATTATTGCTTGAAGAAGTGCCAAACATCCGTGATGTAGTACTAGTAGGTTAAGATATCGAAAGATATCTTTTTATTTTTAGGAGTTTTGATTATGTACACCAAAGAACAATTACGAAGATTATTAATTCCGTTGATGTTCGAACAAGTTTTAACCGCATTAATGGGATCTGTCGACACCATTATGGTCACCAACATAGGTTCGGCCGCTATCTCCGCCGTTTCCCTTGTCGATTCATTAAATATTTTGATCATCAATATATTTGCCGCCATGGCAACTGGAGGCGCCATCATCTGCGCCCAATACTTAGGATCCAATCAAAAAGACAAGGCCAACCAAGCCTTGAAACAATTGATTTTTTCCGTAACCCTTATTTCTATACTGATTACCCTACCATGCATTCTATTCAGAAGACCCCTATTAAGCCTAATCTTTGGATCCGTAGAAAAAAGTGTGATGGACAATTCATTAAACTATCTTTTCATAACAGCCCTATCCTATCCCTTTATCGCTCTATATAATGCAGGTGCCGCAAGCTTTCGAACCAGTCAAAACTCAAGACTTCCCATGGCCATTGCGTTTGGCTCTAACATTCTAAATATACTTGGAAACATCTTTTTCATCTTTACCCTAAGCTTAGGCGTAGCCGGAGCTGCCTTGTCTACACTTCTTTCTAGAATCATCAGTGCACTTATTATCCTGATTCTTTTAAAACAGCCCAAACAAGATTTATATGTCGATTCCTATTTAAGTATCCGACCGGAAATTGAAACTATCACGAAAATATTAAAAATCGGTATTCCAACCGGTATTGAAAATGGTATGTTTCAATTTGGAAAACTCGTCATTCAATCCACTGTATCTACAATGGGAACAACAGCCATTGCCGCACAAGCCATGGTTGCCATGCTTGAAAGCTTTGCATGTCAAGCAAGCATTGGTGTAGGACTCGGTATGATGACTGTCGTAGGAAAGTGTGTAGGTGCTAAAGAATATGAACAAGCAAGACACTATACGATTTCATTAACCAAACTAGCTTGGATGGTATGTATTATATTCTGCGCTATAATCATGCTTTTTATCCAACAAATCACAAGCCTTGCGGGAATGGAGTCAGAAAGTGCGAAACTAGCCATTTGGCTAACACGCATTGTTTTCACATATAAAATGATATTCTGGACGCCCTCATTCTTACCAGGCTATGGCCTAAGAGCGGCTGGCGATGTAAAATTTAGCATGATCACATCCACTTTATCAATGTGGATTTGTCGAGTTGTAGTTACCATCTTTTTAGTTCATACTTTTCATATGGGACCTTTAGCTGTATGGATTGGTATGGGTGCCGATTGGACAATACGCTCATTTATCTTCTTAGCTCGTTTTAAATCAAATAAGTGGCTCGAACATAAAGTCATCTAACATAAAAGGAGTAGTTCACGCTTAATGTCTGTGAGATGCATATATTGTGCATCTCTTTTTTAGTGCAATATCGTATTTATTTTAAATTTAGATTTTATGTTTCAAACTATAAAGGAAAACAATTCAAAATTTTTATAATCACAAAAAATATAAGAATATTGAGTCTTTTCAAAAATAAAAAGCGAGCCCTACCGATTGGTTACGATAGCGATTCGCTAGTTTGCCGTCTGATGACGACCTTCGTCACTGGTAATTTACCACACATCTGTGAAAATGCAAGGAAATTATTAAGCACTAATTGAGACCTTCTGATTCAAAAATGGTAATGTCATAGTGAAATCAATTCATTCTTAATATTTGTCATACTTCCTTAAATATTTGTTCCATGAAATACTGTAGTTGCACCTTCCACCAAGGCCAATCATGATAGACATCATAACCCCAGAAATCACACCAAGCCTTGATTTGTTGGTCATAAAGGATGGTGCTAAATTGTCTTAAGGATTCAACACATTCTTGTTCCCAATTGCCTTGTCCTACACAAAAGATCAATTTGGATTGTTTATACAATTCCATATAGGGATGGTCTAAAGACATATTTTTCATGTAGGCACATGGATTATTATGATATGTATTTTCATCATGATAATCGCCATAGAATAATTCTGTATCATAAATACCAGATAGGGCTAATAAGATATCGAATTGTTTAGGAAAACGAAAAATCAAATTAGTGGCATGCGTTGCCCCTAGACTTGCTCCAGTCACCATCCATTTATCATGAATATTCATCTTTTCTTGTACACTAGGAATCAATTCCGAAAGGATATATTCAAACCACAACTCATGTTTCAACATACGCACCTTTGTATTATACGGATAAGACCATGTTTCTAAATCCAAAGTATCACACGTAATAATCGTTAATTGATTGGATTCGATCCATTTGGAAACTTCATGAATCATACCACGATCTTCCCATTCAAAAAAGCGTCCATTTTGACTTGGAATGGCCAGACATAATTTACCACCTTGGCCATAGATTTTATATTCCATTTCACGATCAAGACAATTTGAATACTCTTTTATATATTGCACTTGCATGGTGTTACCCCTTTCAGAAAATTTTTGTTTTATTATAGCACATTTTATTGAGTTTTAAGGTTTCTTGCTTTATAATTGTACTGTTTTTGACAGGAAAGTGAGTGACAGTATGTCCAATAAAGAAAAAATTCTTAACATTGCCGTTATCGCCCACGTTGATGCCGGTAAAAGTACGTTAGTCGATGCGTTTTTAAGACAAAGTGATGTTTTCCGTGACAACGAAGAAGTTGTTAACTGTATCATGGACTCAAACGATCTAGAACGTGAACGTGGAATTACGATTTATTCTAAAAACTGTTCCGTTATTCATAACGGTGTAAAAATTAATATTGTAGATACGCCAGGCCACGCCGACTTCTCAAGTGAAGTTGAACGTATTATCCGTACCGTAGATACAGTTATCTTATTAGTTGACGCGAGTGAAGGTCCAATGCCTCAGACTCGTTTCGTATTATCAAAAGCTTTGGAAATTGGTTTAAAACCAATTCTATTGATCAACAAGATCGATAAGAAAGACCAAAGAGCTGAAGAAGTTGTTGATGAAGTTTACGAATTGTTCTTAGACTTAAATGCCAACGACGAACAATTAGACTTCCCTATCCTTTATGGTGTAGCAAGAGAAGGACGTGTTCAATACGACCTTAAAACACCAAGCGACAACATCGATCCATTATTCGATACAATCTTAAAACATTGTGATGTATATCCAGATATGGATGAAGAACCTCTTCAAATGCAAGTATCTGCCTTGGCATACGATGAATACATTGGTCGTTTAGGAATTGGACGTTTATATTCAGGTGTTTTAAAACAAGGACAACAATATATTCGTTGTAACCAATCTGGATTGAATGCCAAAGAAAGCTTATCTAAATTATTCGTATACAAAGGATTGTCTAGAACAAGTGTTCAAGAAGCACATTCAGGAGATATCGTAGTTATTGCAGGTATGCCAGATATCAGTATTGGTGATACAATCTGTACAGCCGATCACATTGAGCCAATGGAACACATTGAAATTGAAGAACCAACTCTATCTATGAACTTCCACGTAAACTCAAGTCCATTTGCAGGACAGAGTGGTAAGTATGTGACAAGTCGTAACTTAAAAGAAAGACTTGAAAAAGAACTAGAAGTTAACGTTGGTTTAAAGGTTGAACCAACCGATTCAGCCGATTGCTTCAAAGTCAGTGGTCGTGGTGAATTGCATATTTCCGTATTGATTGAAAATATGCGTCGTGAAGGCTATGAATTGGCAGTTTCTAAGCCAGAGGTTATCCTACACAAAGATGAAAATGGACACAAAGTAGAGCCAATCGAAGAAGTTGTATGTTTAGCTCCAGAAGAATATTCAGGAACCATCATCAACAAATTAAATCTTCGTAAGGGTGTTATGCAAGACATGTCTGAAGAAAATGGATATGTGAAGATCGTGTATACAGCACCTACACGTGGTCTATTAGGTTTCCGTTCAGAATTTATCAATGATACACACGGTGAAGGTACATTAGTACGTCGTATTAGTGGTTATGAACCATATAAAGGAGAAATCGCACAACGTATGGAAGGTGCAATGATTTCAACTGAAACAGGTGAAGCCATGACTTACGCATTATGGAACCTTCAAGAACGTGGTCAACTGTTCATTTCTCCACAAACACCAGTTTATGAAGGTATGATCATTGGTCAAAGTTCTAAAAACATCGACCTTGATGTTAACCCATTAAAGAACAAGAAATTAACAGCCATCCGTTCAAGTGGTCGTGATGAAGCGATGCTATTAACTCCACCAAAAATCTTCTCTCTAGAAGAAGCATTAGAATGGATCAACGATGATGAATTAGTAGAAGTTACACCAGATGCGATTCGTATCCGTAAAAAAGGTTTAACAGCTTTAGATCGTCGTAACTTATATCGTCAAAAGATGAATGCTCAATAATTAACTGGTTTCAAATGAGTGTCACAAATAGTGATGCTCATTTTTTTATACTTACAATTACTCGCCATTCATCTTTTTTACACTTCATAAAAAAATTGTAGTCCAGAATAAGTTTTGAATTTCATACTCGCATAAGCAGAATTACATCTCAAATGTTTTTCCCTTCGCATTGACCCACTTCATCGCTCTGAATCTTTTGTTCCTCTCTACTCCAACACTGATCTTCTCTTTTTCTCACTTTCTATAGCGAATATTATAAAAGTCGTAACATATAATTTGACTAAGTTTATATTCAAACTTGTGCTCTGACTTTTTTCATTTAATTTGATTATTAGTTTTCATACTCAATTAAACAGGCAGTCAACAATCTACTCTTAAACTGTAATGCAATTGAACACAAAGAAAAAGCTCACCAACGTACAATGTAGGATTCTACACAGTGCGCCAGTGGGCAATATTTTTTAAAATAACTCTACTCGACCTAAAAGAAAATCAATTAAATTGCAATGAAAAATACCATTTTCATCGTAAAAATTATGCGGTATATCCATGCGAATAATTATTTTTTTAAAGAAATCCTTCGTAAGCATTAGAGAAGCCAATTCAGAAGATGTTTTCTGTTCTGTGTCCATCCGAAATGCCGACTGAATATAGATTTTTCGATCAGCATCATTTACTACAAAATCTATTTCCTTCTGAAGATTTTTCCCATTGCTTCGATCCGTTACAACGCCAACATCTACACTATAACCTCTACGCATAAGTTCATTGTATATGATGTTCTCCATAATGGGCCCTGGATCATATTGACGATAATTTAAACGAGCATTACGTAACCCAACATCTGTATAATAGTACTTATTGGGGTACTGAAAATAAGTTTTTCCCTTAACATCATATCTTTTTGCCATACTGATCAGAAAAGAATCTATCGTATGCTGCACATAATTTGCAACCAAGGTAGAACTTATTTTTTCATTTTTCATACTAGTCAAGGCATTCGATATATTCGTGGGGTTCGTCAATGAACTTATCTGCGATGCCAAAAAGTTCAATATATCGCCAAGAATATCTTCCCGTTCAATTTTGTTACGCTCCACAATATCTCTAATGTAAACTTCCCTAAAAAGAGAAGTCAAATAGTCCTTCTTATCTTTTTCATCTTCTAAAGCCAATAACCTAGGCATTCCACCATAAAGCATGTAGGTATCTAACGCTTTTCTTTCACCCCCTTTAACATGCGAATAATATTCTTCAAATGATAGCGGATAGACATGAATCTGTGTTGCGCGCCCTCTGAATTCTGTAGCTATGTCGTTGGACAAACCTTTAGAATTACTTCCAGTTACATAAACATCAAGATTTCTGTATGCTTTCAGTTCATTCAGCATATCATAAATCGTAACTGTAATTCCGCCATTTTCTTCATCAACAACTTTAGTAGTATATTGTACTTCATCAATAAAAAGATAGAATTTTTCTTCTTTTTTATCACAAATAGCATCTTCAACATACTCGCAAAGAGTAATTGGGTTTCGATATTTGTAATATCGTCTTTGATCTAACTCAAACTTAAGAATGTGGTCTTCTGGTACTCCCTGAGAAAGAAGATACTCATAAAACAAGTCAAAAAGCATAACTGATTTACCACATCTACGAATACCAGTAATAACCTTAACCTCTCCGTTCCACATATTGTGAATCAATCGTTTCAAATAAGAATCTCGCTTAACCATTTTTTCACCTCACACTTGCGTCGTATTTGTTGCAACTTTCATGTGTAGTATACCAAGCTATTCTAAAATTATCAATCTTTTTGCAAATTTATACATTAAACTTACGACGTATACGATGCTAGTACAACGTGAGCACTTTTTTAAAGACATTATCTCAACTGCCACCCAAACATGTTTATCAAAATTATGTTTGCAATGGATCGTACAATTTCTAGTGAAAGAGAACCATTTAAAGTATAAGAATTATGCGTCTTTTTCTTTATAAACCTCTTTAGATTATCTTAAATATTCAAAAAGAATTAAACTAAATGCTTATTTTATGATAATGAACATGTATTAGGGTGAAACCCTCGTATACTGAAGGTAGGCCTGTACGCCTACACATTTCTTTTTATATTGAATACGAAAAAGGTAGGTGCATAACACCTACCAAGTTACGCGGGATCATCACCCTAAGTTCATGAATCAGTAAATGGGCTCATCACCCAAATATTCATCTCTTACCAGCTTCCACCGCCTCCGCCACCGGCGCCTCCACCAGAGAAGCCACCAAAGCTAGAGCCCATGCTATCAGCTGTACTTTTCATTTGTTCTGTTTGATAATCCAATAAATTTTGATGGATTGGTTCATACATACTTCTTGTCAGCATTCGATAATAGAAATAAGAAGAATATGGATCTGAATAATACGAATCATACCAATCTGGTTGTGCCAAAGGAATCGTACTAAATTTCTTTGTCCACATTTCAGATAATCCAAATACCATCGCATATGGAATGACATCATAATAGTAAGATGGATTTTCCATAGACAATCTTTCCAATTGTGGTAATTCTGCTTTTTCAACAAAGTCTTTAAAACCTAATAGCTCAGGAGCTACACTTTTGAAGTAGTTACTCACCACATTAAATTTAGAAACCAAAAGTATTGGTAGTGAAACAACCACAATGCCTATCATCATAAATTCAAATGGAACAATACTTAGAATCGAATTACATTGTCGATATATAAAGTATGCAAGAATTAAAATAAACGCAATACTTAATACTTTCTTTAATACGCCTAGCTTATTCTTGTTAAATACTCCGGTTGCAGCTGCAGAATAATTTAAAACCATCATAAGCACAAAGCTAAATGTTGCTAAAATGGTTTCAATCAAATTATCTACAATACTATATCGAGTATTGAATAAGATACATACAATCATACAAATCATTGCTAGTATGGTTGTCACAAACCCATGATCAATACTTGATAATTTTTTATTGCCACTAAATTCATCATTCAAAGCTTCTTTGGCATCATCCATAGCCTTACCAAACTTACTTGATAGTTTCGATAATTTCACACTGTTTTTTGTTTTAAACAATCCGTTATAAATCTTCTTTTGATGTTTTAAAACAGGCGGTTCATGATTCTCCACTTTTGTAAGAACCAAGTCATCCTCCGTTTCAGAAATGGTTAAATACCCCTTACTAGCCCAATACGGAATCAAGGCCATTAAATCCTCTTGATCCACAGATTCATCCACAATCGTTCCAACCATAGCTGGATCCATATCTTTTGGTGGATAGAAATTCACAATTGGTGTAATATGCGCTTTCTTTAAAAGAAGAGCACGAATCAAACTGTATAAGCCAAATAAAACAGCTAAACCTAAAAAGACAAATGGAATTTTTGAAGTCGTTTGTTTGGCACCCACAAAATAGCCTTGTCTTAATTCACCAAAAAGAGTAATGGCTTGTTTAGCACCAATATCATAGGCAGAACCACTAATAGAATTAGAAGTAATGATGGGAGTCACATTTAAATCATTCGATTGGTTTCCTAAACTTCCACTAAAGACTTGAATGTTTGACATTTCTTTTTCTGTCAAAGCCTTTTCAAACTGAATATCAAAACTAAAATGAGAAATGGTTGTATCCCAATTGTTTCCAAGAACTGAATAATAGATAAAATCCAAATCGGAATGATAATCTTCTGGAATGACAATCGTATAAGTCAACGTATACGTATGAGGGCCAATAATCGTATAGTCTTCACTACCAATTTGAATGACACGATTGCCTGAATCACTATCTACATCATATTCATCATTTAAAACTGCGATATCTTTGATTTGCAATTTATACTTTTCATCTCGATTGATATACATCGTTTCTGGAATATTACGATAAATACCATGACGATAACTTGAAAAGTTGACATCAATCACTTCTTTCACATCAATCGTATTATTTGAATGATATGTCGCATTTACTGTATAGTTATCAATTGTATAGCCTCCATCATCTGCATAGATGTCCACAACAGAAAAACATAGAATGAAGGCAAACAAGAAGGCCAAGACCTTCTTAAAATTTAACTTGAACATTTTCTCTTTCCGAAGCATTGGCCACTTCAAACATTGTCTTCTTTTCAAAATGGAATAAAGATGCCACAATATTTGTCGGAACACTCATAATCACATCATTATATTCACGAACTAATGCATTATAGTATTTACGAGAATTTGCGATATCCTCCTCTACCTTCTTCAATTGATTTTGAAGATCCATAAAATTCGTGTTAGCCTTTAAATCCGGATATTGTTCTGCCACCGCAAAAATTCCCTGAATGGCATTTGTGATCTTATTTTCACTATCCATAACATCCTTTGATGTTTTCGCCATATTTCTCTGGGCAATTACAGAACTTAAAGTTTCTGCCTCATGTTTCGCATATCCCTTCACGGTTTCCACTAAATTTGGAATCAAATCAAAACGTTTCTTCAAATACACATCCATTGTAGAGAAACCTTCATCCACTCTATTTGATAAACGAACGAGCTTGTTGTAGCTTGACATCACAAACAATACCAACAAAACGATTAATACAATAACAACAATAATTAAGATCATAATAAAATCCTCCTGACAAAATTATACCTCAAATAAACAAAAAAAAGTAGAAGCATAACACTTCTACCCTTACTCATATATATTACCAGTCTGTCGCAATATCTAATTGAGTATCTGAATTTTGCGTAAAACTACCTGTATCACAGACGATTCCCTGTCCTAATGAAGTATCTACAATAGATCCTCTAGGATACTTATTTAAATCGGCTGCCACAATAACATAATCCCCTAACATCTTCGCACCATCTTCACGAACCCAATAATTATCATTGTTTCCCATACCACGCATAATGTCGACTACCCCTGACATATTTAAGTTGTAGTATGTTTCCTTTCCATTAGGCCCATAATATACACCACCCGATGCAGTAAGTGCATTCGCATTACTTACATATTGTGTGTATGATGGTTGCGAATAAATGACCTGAGTCACCGCATTATAATTGTTCTGAACGAATGTTACATCATTCAATAACTCCGGCTGCTCTAAAATCATTTCTTCAACGCTTTTCGACTCTTCTTGTTTCTTGCTAGATTCTTCCTCGATATCTTGAATCTGTTCTTCGAATTTCTCTTTTAACTCTTGAGTTCCGTTTTTTGTATCCACACGCATTAAAATGTTTGTATCCGCATTATTCGTTTTGGCATAAACCTTACTTTCTTCCCCAATAACTGATGATGTTGTTAGTACTGTTAATGCTAATGTCGACAACAATAAACCCGAAACCAATCCTTTTCTTACTACACTACTCTCTAAATTTTCTTCTTTTATAAAGTTCAAAACACCCTCCAATCTTCCCCCTTGGCCTCATAAAATACGAGGCGGTTGTCCATAAAAAAATGAACAGCAACACTTAATACTATACACAATTCTTAAAAAAAAGCAAATTTCGCCACTAAAAAAGGCCGTTTCATGCCAAAAGTGGCGAGAACGACCCATTTGTAAGCGATGTTTTCAAAGAATGTAAATTAGAATCCAACTACATTTAAGACTGCTGCAATAGCCCAAATAGCTGCCATAATCAAGTTTAATACTTTACTAAATTTCTTATCACTTAAGTAAGCTAAAGTGATACTGTATAAACAACAAATTGCCTCCAATACAATGATTACCATTAATGTGTTAAATGTACTAAACATAAAAACCCTTCCCTTCTAAATATTTCTATAATCTTGCACATTTTGTGTCATAGCCATTTTTCTTTGTCGATCTAGATTTAAATCTAAATGAGACGCATCCTGAATCACTTTTACCATTTCTTGGTAGTCATTCGCATCAAAGACAAAATCTGGCAATACATATTTGCGATTATGGATTGTTTGATTAAATCCAAGAATCAACAGATTATGTAAGAATGCTTCTTTAGTGGCATCCACAATCTCATTTTCATAGTTGACATCTAAGAAGTAGTCACACGTATTAAATAAATCTAAGATTTCACTTGCCTTGCATCCTGGATACAAACGTACATTATCATATTTTTCAAAAGACATCAACTTTTGTGACATCTCCGTTAATGCACAAACATGGAATTTCATGTTTGGCAATGCATTTACTAATTCATCCAATTTCTCAATATGATCTGAGTTTGTACAAATCAAGACATTATTCGAATGTGCATTCTCTTTTTCAAAGTTATATACATAACCCAAAGGTTTGACAATATTACTGTTTGCACCTAAAGAAATTAATTTCTCATACGCCTCTTTTTTCTGAACAAATATCTTAGAAGTTCGTCTAGAATGACCATCCAAAATCACCTGCATATTTCCAGGAATATCTTCACGATAACCCTCTTGCCAGAACAATACATCACTATGTTCTCGATCTTCTAAGCTTTCCGATACAAAGAATGGATTGGATAAGGAGTTGTAGAATAATCTTGTTGGATAAATATCTAATTCAGAAAATAAGTGTTTCGCAAATTCGACTTTATTCTTAAAGATATATACCTTATTATCTTGATTTAAAATAATGTCATGCGTCACAAAATTCTCAACTACTTTTTCATTACCTGAAACATCATAATAACTTCTAGATACAAGCTGACCTTTCTTATTAAAAATCGTTCTCGCATACAAGAAACCATATTGATTATAATGATCACTCACACGAGCTACATGCGTATCATCATACCAATCTACAATCTTGACAAGTCTTTTGTGTAAAGGAGAAGTAAAGAAAATCTTACCTCTTTCATGATTTAAATCAAAGACTTGACCACCCGTATTACTCGCCTTGATTTCCCAATAATCCGGAACATCAATCTGGTTAAAATATCGAGGTTTTCCACCCTCTTTTTTACCACAATAATACGTATAAATACTCATGACATCCTCTGGTAAATATCCATCATCACTAAACGTAATAATAGGACCATTAAATCCAGAAGAACGCATACTTTGATACAACATTTGACTATCTTCATCAAAATTATCTAATAACACAACTGGAGTTTCTAACATACTGCTTCCCTCCATTTTTCTTGTACATTACTAGTTAAGAAATCACCTGCAACCTCATACGATACAGAATGACAATGTTCTAGGTCTTGTTTAAATAAATCCACAATACCCTTTCTTAATGCTTCAACACGATCCTTATCCTCTTCAGGTAAAGATATTAAATATCCATTTTCACCATCACGAATAAATGTAGGATTTCCATAACGAACATCAAAACCAATGATTGGTAGTCCTCCACCAACCGCTTCCATTAAAGTCAGTCCAAAACCTTCACTTGTACTTCCCGCAACATAAGCCTCATAATTCTGATACACTTCACTCAAATCATGTTGCCCCATCAAATGAATATAACTTGATGCTTTATTTTCACGAATAATCGTTTCAAGCTTTGATTTTTCGCCACCCTCACCATAAATATCTAAAGATAATTCTGGAACTTCACTACGCGCTTGAATGACAGCCTTACAAATCCAATCTACATGTTTTTCACTGGCCAAACGACTTGCCGTAATCAATGAGAAAGGTTTTCTGTTTTCTTTTGGATACTTCAATTCCGGTAAGGATCCAACTGGAATGGTATATATACAAGGTGTTACACCATAATATTTTTCAAATTGCTGAACCATCAAATCACTCTGCGCTTGTGTTGAACAAATATAGAAATCAATATGTTTATGCATATTAAATTCATATTCATAGAAATTATTCCATAAGATATAATCCTCATTTGTATCTTTTTCACTAAAGTGATCCGCATGCACGACTGTACCTACTCTTGCCGGTTTACAATTCATAATAATTGATTGACCAATATCTGTAGAACGATCAATTAATACTACATCATCTTTCGTTAAATGTAATTGAGATACCATATATCCTACAAATTCTTCTTTTGAACAAAGCATTTTATCTTTAAATTTATACATCACACGATCATCATCAATGATTTCTTCATAGGCAACACTGCCATCCTCATTAAAGAAACGACGATGATATAAATGTGCTGCATTATCTAATGGCGCATAATATTCTGAATACACACGTCCATATGTAAAGTAATCCTTACGAATTAAACATCCTCCAGAAACCATTTCTACACGATGCACAAAGTCATCCTGATCATTAACCATATAAGCTGTATAGAAATTATTACTTCCATTAAACACATAACGACAAATCTTACCTTCGCGTTTTTTTGTGTATTCTTGGTTTGTAAATGTCTTTTCCAAATCACTTAAAGTATAAGTAACAGGTGCTGTTTTAAAATCCGTAAAGAAAGTATATAGCCAAATCACTTCCGAATCTTCAAAACCAATATTCTTCGTCATATGCTCGATATTTTCTTGTGGAAACATATCTGTAAACACAAATTTCGCATCAACACCAATATTTCTAAACATTCTAGCACGATAAATCTGGGCATATTCAACACCACTACTTGCCCAGCCAATGCCTAAGTTAAAATTATAAATCATAACCCTAAAAACTCCTTTCTTTAAGGATACAATATAATCATCTCGTTGTCTTTACCAAATGAAACTTCTCCCAATAAAATATTACGAATCATCGCTTTTTTTATTGATTTTTCCATATCTTCAAATGAAATTCTAGCTTCTCTTTGATATTCAAACAATAAGTTACGCTGCGCACTTGAACGACCCGAAATGGCAGCCTGTAACTGTTGAAGGTAGTCAACCTCTTCTACCCAACCATCATCTAACGCTCTTAACGTACAAAGACGACAATATTCAGAGAATCGATCTCCTAATGACTTCTTTTTAGTATTGAAAGCCATCTTTGAATATTGAATCAAATAATCCTTTTGATTCTTTGTACTCTCATCCATTTCCTGTAAACGATACGATAAATTATCTAGCACATATCTATGAACTGCATAAGAATCTAATTTCTTATTTGACTTCACAAAATCCTTGATGTTGTCTTCACAAATCGAAAGAAGATAATTCTCATCCAAGCTTTTTCCATCCAATAAATCATTACGAGTTTTATACATAATCGTCCTTTGACGTTGCATAACACTATCATAATCCACCGCATTCTTTCTTTGAAAAACCGATGATTCCGATTTAATTTTCTGTGACTTGTTAATTAATTTTTTAATTCGACGCTTAGAAATATGTTTATCCTTCTCAATATATTTTTCTAAGAAATCATCCCCTAATATTTCACAAACATCATCCTCTAATGATGTATAGAAAATAGATACACCTGGTTCTCCCTGTCTTCCTGCACGACCTCTAGCTTGTCTTTCATCACGCGTATTATTCATACGACCAATACCTAATACACATAAGCCACCTAGTTCTTTAACGCCAGAACCCAAACGAATATCGGTACCACGACCAGCCATACTTGTAGCTACAGTCACTACATTTTTCTGACCAGCTTCTTTAATGATTTCGGCTTCCCAGAACGCATTATTCGCATTCAAGACACTATGCTCAATATTTTCCTGTACTAATAATTTAGACAACATTTCCGTATCCGAAATTAAGGACGCAATTAGTAACACGGGTTGTCCTGTATTATGTCTTTTCACTGTTTCTTTGATCACCGCATCAAATTGTTCTTCACTCGTTTTAAAATACTTGTCCGGCAAATCTTTTCGAGCCATTGGTTTATTCGGCGGAATAACCACAACTTGTTTATGATAAACTTCTAGAAGTTCATCTTTTCCATCCGCAATCGTACCACTCATACCCGACATTTTAGGGAATAAATTAAATAAGTTTTGATACGTAATACTCGCAACCGATCTTTGTTCCTGACTTAATTTTAAACGTTCCTTTTCCTCGATTGCCTGATGAGATCCTCCACGAAGCTTCATACCATTCATTTTACGACCCGTACTCTTATCAAGTAATACAATCTCGCCAGAGTCCGTTACTACATAATCCACATCTTTATCCATTAAATAGTGTGCTCTTAATGCCAATACGACATGTCTTAAAACATCAAAGTTTTCTTTACTATATAAACTGTCTATACGGAAATAACGCTGTGCATATTCAATTCCCTTATCGGTTAGCCAAACCTTGTTATCTTCCACAATATAATGTTCATCCTCGACTAGAGTTGTGACAAAAAAATCAGTAATCCCATATAAATTGGATTGAACTCGAGGAGATCCTGAAATAACTAAAGGCATACTTGCACTATCTAATAAAACAGAATCTGCCTCATCAATAATGACGTAATACAATTCACGCATAAAACGATCTTCTTTAGAATGTACTAAATTATTCAATAAATAATCAAATCCCAATGAACCATGTGTTGTATATACAATATCCGCCGCATAGATTTCTTTCTTTTGATCATTATTTAAATGCTCATTTGTATCACGCGTAACACCAGCCTTAACACTTAAACCCAAAAACTCATAAACCTGTCCCATTTCCTCAGCATCACGAATCGCAAGGTATTCATTGGCCGTAACTAAAATACTACTTTTACCAGTCAATCCATTTAAGTATAAAGGCATTGTGGCCGTTAAGGTTTTTCCTTCACCCGTATTCATTTCACATAAATAGCACAAATGAAGTGCAATACCACCTAAAATCTGTACATCATAAGGAAACATACCTAATACACGATAATCGGCCTCGCAACATACCGCAAAAGCTTCTGGTAGAATATCATCTGTTGTCTCTCCATTTTTTAAACGTTCTTTAAATTCTACTGTCTTATTTTTTAATTCATAATCACTTAAGTTCTTTATTTTCTTACACTCTTCTTTTACCTTACCCAAAAGAAAGTGTAATCTTTTATCAATTTTATTCATTTTACCCTTCCTTTTCTGTAATCACAAAAGAATGAAAATGCATCTTCGTGCCACCCGCATTAATTAATTGCACACGATAGCTATATGTCTTTAATGGACACTTAAAATCCATTTCCGGTTCACGAATAATTAGTGTGCCCGCCTCATTTTCATAGCGGTCATAAAACACCATTCGTATTAAATACGATTCAAAATCACTCATATTCACTTGAATGTGATAAGAACTCTCCCCATCAATAATAGGTAAGGATGGTTCTGTTCTCATCATTTGATAGTTCACCTTAGAATACCATTCTTTAATAACAGTTCCAGGAGGCATCAATTCATTTTCAAATTCAATATCTTCACGAGAATGAAACCAGATTTTAGATCCATAAAGATAAGTTCCAAAAGTATCTTCATTCCATACTACTTTCCAAGCCTTATTCTTCATCTGAATCACCTCGTTTAAAATCTAGTTTTAATGTTTCATCAAATTGCGTCTTAAACCACGCAACAATACTATATGTATCATCATTATGACGCCCATGAATTCCCTTACCAATAATCTCTACACCCACATCATCAATATGAGAAATCAAGCGATTATAAGCCGTCATATCATAATCATCTTCTAACATATAAGACACAATAAATTTAGTTTGAGACCAATCCGTTTGATCAAATAAATCCCAGAAATGATGATTTAGTGAATCTATAGATTTCTGACTCATATCCCCACAATTTTTTACTAAAACATCTAGCGAAGTAGCAAATCCTCCTGGACGACTAATTCTTTCATTAACTGCGATATCGCCTAAACTTGCCAAAGGCTTACCAATTATAATTGCGTATGGCTGTAACTTACAACCATTATATAAAGCTCCAAAAGTCCCCATGGATAATCCAGATAATATCAATTGTGACCTATCAAAACCTAATTGATTTAAACAATCTTGAATACCAGTAGTAATGAATTTCTCATATTCATCATCCCCTAAATAGAATGCTCCACCTTCCAGTCTTGATTCTGCGACTAATAAGAATGGTGCTCCCATTTTACGCATCATATTAAATCCTTCAAAGCCTTCTTGTGTCTTATAACCACTAAAATATACATTTAATGGTGGCTTCATATCTCCTGGATCAAAATATAGAAAAACTTCTTCTCGCTTAGAAGAAACCATACGTACACCACCTGGCAAAAATTCACCATAAGATTTGCGTGAATGACGATCATGTAAACCAACTATTTTCAATTTACCTTTTCCCTTTGCGAGTAAAGAAACAAAGACAGGACCATCCATATTATTATTGGTAACATAGACAGTTGAACTTAAATCTTCTTCAGTAAAAATCCAACGATTCTGTAAACTAGATAAGGATCCAGACTGGAATTGTTCAATCTTCAATTGAATCGAAACCGAATCATCCTTTTCATACTCTAACCAAAAATTAATTGTCTGACCTTGGAAAACAGGAATATTACCTCTCCAATAGGCAACCTGGTAGTAATCATCTCCATAATCACCTTCTAATTCAACTCCATTGAATCCATTCCAAAATACACTACCCTTAAAGTTTTGTGAGATTGATAATGAATGCGGATCATATTTCTCTCCATATGTATAGGAATAAAATAATTGAATGTCTTTATCAATAAATTCCTGCAGAGTTCGAATGTCTAAAACCCTAGCTCTTCTAGACGTACAAATCCATGTTGTCCATTGATCTACTTTGACATCATCCAAAAGAAACAATGTATATGCACGAATTTTCTTTAATAAGATATACGCCTCTTCTTTATTGACGCAACGATTTAAAACACATACATCATAACTACGTTCGGTTGCCTCATCTAAATCATTTATACAATTCCACTCAACATAATCAGGAATATGAAGCTGTAAGCTTAAATCTTCATTTCCCACTTGTAAAACACTAATCTTGTTTAACTTGCTTCATAACTCCCTTCCATTTACGTATTAAACTAGCCGTATTATATTCTTTACCTAATTCATAAGAATAAATCACACACTTATTCCAATTGGTAATATTATCTAAATAATAGGTTAAACAATGAGATATCTCAGATATATCCTTCACCACAAATCCATTCTTTCCATTATGAACATATTGCGTAACATGAGAAACGATTTGAGGTATAGCACTACTAATACATGAAATCTGCAAGTATAAATCTGGCTGTGTTGTCACATCCACCATAATACGCTGTTCACGAATACATTTAGAAATACTCAATTCATCCACACATTGATCCACAAAAAACTTAATAGGAACCTTTTCATCTTCATCCAAATCAAATTCCGCTTTATCATTCGTCTCTTTACGAGCTAATCTTTCATCCAATCCATTTACTTTTAGTACTCCACGAGTAAAATTCAAAACGGAATCCACTCGATCCCAGTTCGCATTTCTAGTAAAGAAATGAACTCGTGCTGTTTCATTTGTTTCAAAATACTTGGCGAATAAAACAATCAATGCTTCTAATTTAGATTGTTCAATTGAATCAATCGGAACTAAGATATTTTGAACCGTTAATTGTTGACTAATCCCAAAATCGGCACGCGTATCAAAAGGCGTAATATCTACAATTGGTAAAGTTTGACCAGCATACTTTTCTAAAGGACGTATCTTATGTTTCGAATCGACAATACAATAGTTTGTACTTCGAATCAAAGATTTCAATTCTGCATCTTCAAATAATTCCATACGATTTTGATAGAAAGATAGAATCGTTTTTCTTTGCGTAAATAAACTTTCTAATAAATCATGATGAAGTGTATGCATAGCCAAACAAAAGATATCCGACTTTTCAGTCATTTCATCTAAATACGTTGAAAATACTTCTTCAATTAAAGATTCCATTGAATCATAATTCAAAGAATCAAATGTAAACCTTTTATTTCCAATTAAGTAATATGGATTCTCAGAATTGATCTCTATATGATCATCTTCAAAAAAATGGAGTAACTTCCAATTTCCTTTTTCATCCAAATATTGTTCATAAATCGGTTGATTATTTTCATAAACAATTGTCGTAGATAAAAAACCACGATCATCATAAACATTTTTACGCACCATGATTTCAGATTGAAATAAGAATACTTCAATCATATTTCCATCTTCACCAAAATGAATTTCTGCATACTTTTCATTATTTACATATGCCACAATACAAAATGGTGTATACACAAATTCCGTGTGGTCTGGCCACATTAAATCTCTATAAGATAGAATATCGACTTTAGTACGTTTAATTTCTTGAATCGCATCAAAACAAGACCAATATGGCGCATGAAATACGCTTTGACGGTGCAAAAAGTGTCTAAAGTTAGGACAATAGCTCAAGTTTAAAATCTTATAATCCATAATATTATTACGATTAAACATCTGAACCTGCTTCACACTATCATCAAACTCGGTTACAGTTCTTCTTCTATACCAATATTGTTCATTTTCTTTATATTCATTTCCATGATACCAGGAAGGTACAAAATACATCATAATGACTACCTCCTAAATGAATGGCTTATATGAATCAAAATCACGATAAGCACGAATTTCTAAATAAACACTACACAATAATCCCGAAAGCATCATAAATGTCGTTGGAAGCATGGACACAGATGCATCTACAATTCCTTTATACTGTAAATACATACATACACTTAAACAACCACACATAATTAGCCCACTTAAGCAGCTAAAGAATAAGACCCATTTACGAATATAACGACGCGTTGCCTTACCTGCAGGAACATTCACAATACTATCTCCACTCTGTAACAAGTCTTCCGATAAATCTTTTGGATTCACAAACAATAAACTTAATAACACAGTAAACACAAATAACATCACAATATAAACACGCATACCAAATACGGTCGACATATTTAAATTCTTATATAAGAAATTAATAATTTCTGATTTATGATAATGATGAACCAATGCCACAATCAATTGTGGAATCATAAAGATAGCTGAACCAAACATTAAAGCCATAAAACTGACTGGATTATATTTAATAGCCAAATAATTCTTTTTGGCATGTACATTATGCACAGACACTCTCTGTAAAGGAATCTTCTTTTCATGAAGTTCCATAAAGATCATAATGATGACCATCACAAAAGAAATCAAAAGAGGAATCATTAGCGAATCCATAGATGATTTCATTAATATCGCAATTAAAGATTCTGTCATATTCACAATAATAATTGGGGCAAAGCCACCAACTCCATACTTCTTATTATTGATCAATAAATATTGTGCAATACTAGCACCAGCCATTAATTCAAAAATCACCACTAAAATACTCATTAAATCTTTTTCAACATATTTCAATGACAACGCATAAAAAATAGATTGCGCAAGAGCAACCACAAAACATACACCAGTAATCCAATAATTCATAGCCTTAGGTGAAGTACGCGCTCTAGCTTCTTTTGATCGCATTGCGAATAAAATACTAATCAATAAACTTGCCGTAATATATGGTGAAATACCTAAACTCATCACATAACACTTTTGACCAGCACCACTCACGGCCATTGTTAAAATAGCACCTAAATCAAGACCTGCATTATTATATTCACTCATATCTATCCCATTTAATGGAATTCGGTGACATAAAAAATAAACTAAAATCACAACAATAGAAAATAGACATCGATTTCTAACCAAATGTGTCTTTTCCTTCATAAAAATCACTCCCAAATAAAAATAACAGTAACCAAAAGTTAGCTACTGTTATTTTATCATTATTTTATTTATTTATCTTCTTTTTCTTTAGAAGCATCGTTTCTTTCTTTTGAAGCATCATTACGATTCTTCTTAGAAGTAAATGCGTTTCCAAGAGAAACTAATGCACCAACGATTGGTACCCAAGACCACCATACTCTATGAGTTACATCTAATGTTGATTTTGGCATCTTTTCCTTTTCAATTGTTTCAGTTTGTTCCTCAGGATTTGCCTTTGGAGTTTCATCCTCTACAACCTCTTCTTCAGTTACACGAGGAGCTACTTGTAATGGAGCACGAGTATCGACTACAACTCGACGATATGTAGTATCTCCACCAGTAGTCGTAGTAGTTACACTAGTTGCGAAACTGTCTGATGCAGAAGCAGATTCAGAACTACTTAAAGAGTTAGATTCACTTGAACTTAAGCTATTAGACAATGATTCAGAAACAGCAGTAGAAGTTGATACAGAATCACTCATACTTCCAGAAATTGATTCAGATTCTGAAACACTTAAACTTTCACTAACTGAACCTGAAATTGATTCTGAAGTATTAACAGATTCAGATGTCGATCCACTATCACTAGCAGATACTGATGCTGATTCACTTGCACTGATTGATGCTGAAGTACTTGCTGATTCGCTTGCGCTTGTTGAAGCACTTAATGATTGGCTTGCTGCTACTGAAGCGCTTGTACTTTGACTAGCACTTACTGAAGCTGATGCAGATTCAGATGCAGATGTACTTGCTACAGCACTTAAACTTGATGATGCAGAAACGCTCAATGATGTTGATTTAGAATTTGAAAAAGAATTTGATGCACTTACAACTTTTGAATTTGTTTCTGAATAAGAAGTTTTATTAGCATACATATTATCAATTGCACGTTTCTTATTAAATAAATCATAAGTTACAGTTCCAACTTCATATCTGCTCCAACTATTATTGCTATAACTATCCCAATCAGCTGCTATAAATTTACCATTTTCAACCCTTGCACCATTCAAATAATATTTTTTTCCTCCAATATCAATTTGAACATGTTGAGATAAGAAGTGAGATACAGGCTTCCCATTATTTTGTATTTCGACATAATTATTATTAACCTTCACTGGAACCCAATATTCCGTACCATTAATTTTATTTTTTACTACATATACATTTTTTTCTTCACCATTCTCAGTAATTGTCATGAATGTTTTATTACCAGAATTCGCATTAACATCCTTAATTTTTGAAGTTAATTCAATAGTTCCATCATCTTTAATGTAATATCCATCCCACTTGATTTCTACATTCCCTGTTTTTTTATCTATCGTTACATTCTTTCCATAAATTTGTGTCTGCTTTTCTGTGCCATTATAATAATAAGTAAACAGATAATCATCACCGTTCTTAACTAAAACACCTTCTTTGATTAAATGATCATTACTCTTCACAACATAAGCTTTATCACTTAATACTGCACCCGCAAGACTGTTTCCATATGTTGAAGTTAATGAATTAGAAAGAGATTCAGATTCACTAAAATAGTTACTCATACTTGTTTCTGGATCAACACTTTCACTTCCTGCAATAGGCATTGTAGAATTTACAACAGTATTCGTTGTATAATTTGCAGCCGATGCGTTTTTATCTTTGAATAAACCATTAATTAAATTTCCAAATTTATTTGATGAAACCTCATCATTTTTTACTGATTCAGAATTTACTAATGATTCACTATCACTAACGGATACAGAAGTTGATTCACTTTCTGAAGTACTTGCTAATTGAGATTCACTAAGACTTACAGAATCAGAAATCGAATTGCTTTCAACAATTGAATTATTCTCTGATTCAACTGTAGAATCATATGCACTTGCTGATACAGAAGCATTTGTACTATTTTCAATACTTGTGTAATCTTCAGTAGTCGAATCACTTTGAGATAATGATTCAGACATATATGAAGATGTAGAAGCTTGAGATTCACTAAGGTCACTAACTTGTGACTCATTATCTAATTCAGCAGCATAAACCGCATTGTTACCCGCAAAGATAGTTCCGCCACCTACAACAGCACCAGCAGCAGCAACCCCTTTAAGTAGATTATTGGATTTTTTTCTTCTTATATTCTTTTTCTTTTTCGACATATACACTCATTCCTTCCCTTAAACTTTTTAATTTATACGAAGCCCTTCAAATTAAAAAACAAAAAAATCAAGCAGAGTACACAAAAAGAATGCACTCTTCCCTTACTAGGTTTAATAGTAAACGGAATGCTTGATTTATTCAAGTAAAATAATTGATTTCTAACCATTTTTTAACATTAAATACACATATGTTAATATACAAAATCGCCTTTGTAAACATGCTCTTAAATTATATAACCACTTTTATAACTATAGTTATAATCTCAGTAACTAATCATTCTAATTTCATAATCGCATCAACAAATAATTTCTTAGTAAAATAGCCATTGTTAATCAAATATTGAACTTGTTTTAAATTAGAAACCATTCGATTATATTCTTCTTCAGAACAACTCTGAACAACTTGACTAGCTTCTTCTAAACTCGATACCACAAATCCTATACCTTTTTCCTTAATGAAATCCGCATTGGATAAATAATCTGGAATTATAACCGGTATACCTGCAGACAAATAAGAAGCCAACTTATACGAACAATTCATCTTGTAGTAATCCCTTTCATCCTCAGGATTTTCTGAATTTCCCCAAACAAGGCCAAAGCCACCTTTAGATAGTTGTAATAATAATTCATATTTATTTAACCAACCACCAAAATTAACATTTGTAGAATCCGTAATATCTTCTTTTCCAAACACATATAAAGGTGTTTCTTGATGCCAATTTCTCACAAAAGGAAATCTAGACGCTTCTCCTGTGAAATATAGTTTCCTTTCAAATTTAGGATCATGTAGACGAATATCATTTTTAAAATCCCACATCTTTTGAATTACATATTTCTCATTCTTAACACCATGTTCCACTATACACCTATACATTTTTTCTGAAGGAACAACTAAAACATCGCACTTATTACATATATTCACAAACTTATCCATCAAATAATAATTGGATTCAAACTGAAGTGGCACAATATCATGAATGAACAAAATAATTTTAGCTTGATACAACTTCATTCGATCAATTAATGAATCATCCCATTCCATCGCATTCCACGTGGGAAACTGAAAAATGACAATATCCCCTTCTGTGATTCCAGAAATCAATCCATCAAAACGAGCACTCATTTCATTCCAAGGCTCCTTTGAACTATCATATAAATATATTGGAAGTTCTACTGCATCTAATGGACTTAATATTTTTACCACTTCATTTTGAGCCATTTTCGCAACACTCCAATATACCTGATTCGTAATATTTGTTACATGTACTTTCAACTTCATCCCATCCTTACATTAAACATGTCTCTAAATACATAAAAATGGACATGTCCTCAACACATCCATTTTATCACACTATTCAATTAAGGTGACTCCCACTTTCCAGATCTGATTCAAGAAATTTAGATTCAATGTAGCCAAACGATTATGCTTATCATACTTAATAATATAGTCATCCATATTTACTAGTGGACCTCTTGTCACATGAATCTTGTTGTTGAGTAATACACCATAAGACATACGAAGAATCTTCTTTTCATCCATCAACATCGTAAGAATACGAATCTCTTCATCAGTTAATGCAGAAATATCCTCTTTATATTTTAATTCATGAATAAAAACACTCTCCAAAGGAAACTTTCTAAAAATTCGATCCACTTCTACCTGTGACAATTTACTCACCACAAATACATAGCCACCGAATAAAGTTCGCAATTGAATCTGTTTAGAAACCCTATGATAAAATTCCATCTTAGGACTAAACGCAAAAATACCCTCGTTTTCATTCAAGTATTTACATACTTCCTCTTCCTTAGAACGTATGGTCAATAATACATACCAATGTTCATCCAAATTCATATATAAAACCCTTTCATCGCATATACTAAAAGTATAAAGTGGTTAATTAGCTATGTCAAATCGATTAAAATGGTAAATCAATCTCTGGTTCTTCCTCTTCTTCAAAAGTCGGTAAATTCTTTAAATCCAAATCATCCAATCGATTAAAGTCAAAGTAAGGCTCATCGATGAACGGATTCCAATTCATACAATGACTATATACATACTCCTTTTGTTTATCTGTTAAACCATGAAGTAGTTCATCAAGCGCTTCTTCCTGCTCCAACTCATCCCACCAACGCGTATCATACGCACTATGACCAGATTCCACCCACATTTCAACTCGTTCTTTCTCTTTCTTTGTGAGCTTATGCTTTTTTTTAAATTTCTTTAATTCATCCATACGGATTCTATATTTACTCTTCTTTTTCATACACCAAAAAATAAGGGTATACCTTAGTATACCCTAAACCTTTTATAAACTTTTCAATTCTTCTGTAATAGCACGGATTGCTTCATCAACTTTAGAAGCATCCTTACCACCGGCTTGAGCCATATCTGGCTTTCCACCACCATTACCAGAACAAATTTGAGCCGCTTTCTTAACCAATTGACCCGCATGTACGCCAGCCTTAACAGCCTCTTTACCTGCACCAGATACAAAGACTACCTTTTCTTGATTTGTGTTCACAAAGAATACAACCATCTTGTCATCACTAGCCTTTAAGTTAGAAACAATATCCTTCAATGCACCTGCATCCATTCCAGAAACGGATTTAATCAATACATTGACTTTTCCAAAATCTTTAGCCTCTGTAGCCCACTCTTTAGATTTCAATGTAAAGATTTGGTTCTTCAAGTTATCGATTTCTTTCTGCATATCGTGCATAGTCTTATAAGCAGCCTCAACCTTAGTATCAATATTCTTAATACCCTTTTGTTTCGCACTATCCGCAATATTTTCTAACATTGCATGTTCAGACGCAAAATCTTCATAAGCCGCAAATTTAGTCTTAGCCGTAATACGACGAGAATCTGAACCAATACTTTCCTCACTAATGATCTTGCATAGACCAATCTGAGCTGTATTTTCTACATGACATCCAGCACAGAATTCCTTAGATACATCACCCATTGTTACAACACGAACTGTATCTCCATACTTCTCATCAAATAATGCAGTGGCACCAGATTTTTTAGCCTCTTCAATAGGCATTACTTCTTTCGTTACTGGATACGCCGCACTAATATATTCATTCACAATACGTTCTACTTCAGCCAATTGTTCAGCTGTAACCTTTTCATAATGATTAAAGTCAAAACGCAAATATTCAGGACAATTATAAGAACCAGCCTGGTGAATATGATCACCCAATACCTTAACTAAAGCCGACTGCAACAAGTGTGTACAAGAGTGGTTCGCTGTAGTTGCCAAACGATCTTTGACATTGACTTCACCATGTAAAGACATACCCTTTTCTAATACACCACTATTGATTTTAACTGTGTGAATATGCTGTTTATTACGCGTCTTTTGAACATCCAATACTTCTACTTCTACACCATCAGCCGTAAACATTCCCTTATCGGCAACCTGTCCACCACTTTCGGCATAGAAACAAGTTTCATCTAAAATGATCATACCTTCATCTTCTAAAGAATCAACCATTTTACCCTCTGCATTAAATAACGCAATGATCTTACCATCACAAGTTAAGTGATCATAACCAATAAATTCACTTGGCTCATTGAAGTTCATCAATTCTTCATTTTGAGACGCAAAAGAATCCTTTACATTACGCGCATTACGAGCACGCTCTTTTTGTTTATTCATTTCTGCATCAAATTCATCACGACTTACACGGATTCCACTTTCCTCGGCAATTTCTTGTGTCAATTCAAATGGGAATCCATACGTATCATACAATTTAAAGACTACTTCACCACTAAGCTTTCCATCCTTAGCCTTGCTGATCTCTTCGTCTAGTAATGCCTGACCAACTTTTAAAGTCTTCTTGAAAGTTTCTTCTTCCACCTTAATCAACTTCTGGTTGAACGCAACATGCTCCTGTAAGTATGGATAGAAATCCTCCATTAAATCCGCAACAACAGGAACTAGTTTATATAAGAATGGTTCATCCAAACCTAATTTTAAACCATAACGAACAGCACGACGAAGTACACGACGAAGTACATAACCACGACCACTATTTGAGAAGTTAGCACCATCACTCAACGCAAAAGTCACTGTACGAACGTGGTCCGCAATAACACGGTAAGCCATCTTATATTCACCTTCATAAGGATGTTTCGCCATAGCTTCTGTTGCACGAATAATAGGCAAGAATAAATCGGTATCGAAGTTTGTTTCTCCATCCTGAACTAAGGCAACCAAACGCTCAAGACCCATACCTGTATCAATATTCTTCTGAGGAAGTTCCTTATAGTCTTTACGATCAATACTTGGATCACAATCATATTGAGAGAATACAACATTCCATACTTCTACATAACGATCATTTTCCATTTCATCAAAGAATAATTTTTCTCCCAATCCCTCAGGATCATATTTTTCTCCACGATCAAAGAAAATTTCACTGTCAGGTCCACCAGGTCCCTTACCAATTTCCCAGAAGTTATCATCTGTCTTTAAAATATGACTAGGGTCTACACCACAAATTGTAGTCCATACTTCATAAGCACGCGCATCATCTGTATATACAGACACATACAATCTGTCCTTATCAATACCCATCCATTCTTCGCTTGTTAAAAATTCCCACGCAAACTGAATAGCCTCATCCTTGAAATAATCTCCAATTGAGAAGTTTCCTAACATTTCAAAGAAAGTGTGGTGACGAGCTGTACGCCCTACATTTTCAATATCATTCGTACGAATTGATTTCTGCGCATTCGCAATACGATTTGAGGCCGGTTTTTCACTACCATCAAAATATTTTTTCAAAGCCGCAACACCCGCATTAATCCATAATAATGTTGGGTCATTGTGCGGAATCAAACTTGCGCCCGGCTCAATCATATGCCCTTTAGATTTAAAATAATCCAAGAACATCTGACGAATCTGATTACCAGTTAATTGTTTCATCTTTTCTTTCCTCCAATAAAAAAACGTTCCTATTTCTAGGAACGTATAATTACGCGGTACCATCCTAGTTCATTTTTCAAAATCGAAAAATGCCCTCAATTCACTCGTTAACGCCGACTACGTTTCAACTCCAAAGTAGCTTCAAATTAAAAGACTCGAAGAGCTTTCACCAAACGCCCTCTCTCTATACACAAGAACTTTTAATCCTACTTATCTTCTTCACTGTCGAATCGATAAAATTTTAACACTCTTTCCATATTTCTGCAAGACGTATCACACCATCTAACATCAATTCTTTACTCATACTCGCAAAAGACAATCCAATACGACCATTTGAAATACTAATTGCGACACTATGCGATTCACACAAATCCCTAAAGCGCGATACATCCACATCTAAATTTAACCAATACGCCATATACGTTTCATCCAAAATATACGAACAACCCATATATGTATCAATCAACTTCTTTAAATACAAATGCTTCTCCTTATACTCACGAACAAGCTTTCTTAAATGCTTCTGCAAATACCCATCCACAATATACTGCGTAAAAGCCACCTGCTCAATTTTACTCGTCGTTGGACCAAAATAAGAAACACTATACTTACGCATGTACTCCTCATTTAAAATCATATACCCAATACGAAGACTCGGTAATAATAGTCTTGAAAACGAAGAAAAATAAATCACATTCTTACTTTTCGAACACAACGAAGTCTTGATCTTAGAAGCATACACTAGCTCCCCATTATAATCATCCTCAAGAATCAAAACATTCTCTAAAGAAACCAATTCCTCACGAATTCTTTCACTCATAGACTGTCTATCAGACGTAAAACAAGTTGTATTCACATAAACAACATCCACACGCAACCTTTGAATATCCTTCACAAAAGAATTTGAATTTAAATATTCCACATGAAAACCATACGACAAAAATACCTGCTTCGCCTGATCATCCACTAACGTACTTAAACCAATCACCTTCGACTTATCCAACATCCCACAAAATATATACAACAAAGACTGATAGTTGGAACCAATCACCATCTGCTCAGGAATACACAAAATATTCCGATTCTGATACACATACTTACATAGAGCCTGCCTTAATCCATACTCACCCTGTGCTAGACCATAACTTGACATCAAACGCTTATCATTCAATACCGACTTCATATATCGTTTCCAAATCGTCGTTTCAAACGAATCAAAAGAAACCGACTGAATCCGAAAATCATAATCATACGATTTTTCTTTATGACTCGAAGAATAATCCAAGATTTCCTGATGCAGTAAGATACGCTCCGGATTCATACTCACCACATACCCCACTTTTTCTTGACTCGAAATAAATCCATCCAACACCAACTTATTATACGCATTTTCCACCGTGGTCTTAGACACATTCATCTTCTTTACACATTCACGAATCGAATCCACACGATCCCCATACTTTAAGATTCCAGAAAGAATCGATTCCTTATACAAATCATAAATTACCTGATACTTTTTCATCAACTGTCCCCTATTTATTTTTTATAATTGTATATTTTTTTATATACAGAAACAAGTATAATAGTCACTAAGTTACAGAAAGAAGGAAAGATTATGAAAAACAAACAAACATACGAAATCGTACTAACCGGACTAGGTATGGCGCTCGTATTTGTCGCAACCATGTTCATCAAAGTACCAAACGCATTAGACGGATACTTCAATCTAGGAGACGGATTCATCCTATTATTCGCAAGCTTTTTAAATCCATTTGAAAGCTTCTTGATTGGAGGCTTAGGAAGCGCACTAGCCGATGTAGCCGGAGGATACGGACACTACTTCTTCTTTACCCTAATCATCAAAGGACTAGAAGCTATCGTGGTATCTCTACTTATGAAAAACTACTCTAAACCGAAACAAATCTCAAGCTACGTATTGGGATCTGTCATTATGGTATTTGGATACTTCATTGCTAAATACATATTAAAAGGTAGCTGGATCGTAGCCGCAAGTGAAATTCCAGCCAACGTAGTACAAGGAGTTGCAGGTATTGTGATTGCACTTATTACCTATCCAATGGTAAAGAAAATCGTACAAGATAAGTTAAACTAAAAGAGAAATCAAAATCGATTTCCCTTTTTTATTTACATCGAACTGTTACTCTATTTTTCGCATCCATTGTACACGTAAATAAAGTTAAAGGATAATCCGAAGAAGTCATATCCTCAATACTATCTGGCGTTAAAGTTTCAATTAAAACAACACGATATTCAAAATGATTTCCAAGTGCATCCGTAAATACAACCTGACTACCCGGATCTAAACTATGAATTCTTCCAAAATGAAACCAAGAATTATGCGCCGCAATCACCATATTCCCCTTATATACACTACCCGAATATCGACATGGCGCTTGTTTCATTAATGAATAGTTAAATGTACTCGTCACTGGCAGCTTAATATCCAAAGAAGGAATCTCAATCGTTCCAATACAAGATAAACCATCTAGTTCTACTTCAGGCATATCCATATCTGGATCTAGAATAACATCATGATCCAAATCATTCTTTAAATTATAGGCAGCCAATATATCTTCTTCACTCTTTCTAGCCCGAAACGTATCATACACATTAAACAAAGTGAGTCCTAAGGCAAGTACAATACAGATACAGCCAATATACTTTAAAACTTGCTTACGCATATACATCCAAGTCCCACAAACAATAATACAGGTACAGGCCACCACAATTGACCTGTCAAAGGAAGATTTGATTCCGATTTCTTAGAATCTTTAACATGAACCAAACTATTCTTTAACACAATATGATCCCCTTCTCGATAAGAACTTACACTATATCCTGCAGGAACACTTGTCTCTACACAACTCCACCTCATATCACCCGATAAATCATTCCAAGCATATGTCCAATGATTTTCTTCACTTAATACCTGATGATCTACGACTTTACCATCCCCAAGTAAATCTACACCAATAGAACTAGGACGATTTTTCTTGTCGTCATCCTTCCATACTTTTTGAACACGCAAAGAAGTCGTTTCAACTCTAGGCTCATACTTTAATTCAACATCACAATCTGAATCCACATACACAACAGAAACCGATATTGTATAATCCGCATTATCTAAAGCCTTCACTAAATAAACACCTTTAGTTAAATGAGAAAATAAAGCCTTACCATCTGAATCTGACTTCACTTCATCATCACATTCAATATTGTCACGATCAATATAATCACCAAGAATATTCCAATCCTTTGAAACCGAAAAGGATTTAAAAGCACCTACCAAATTATAATCCGCATCCGCCACACGATATAAGCGAACATCGATATCTGAAGCTGGGCAAGTCACTGTTAAACTCGAATAATCACTTGCGAAAACAGGAGTACATACAAGAACAAAAAGAAATATACACAATACACTACGAATTATTTTTTTCATGTCCTTTTAACCTCCATATCTTCGAAACAATAATACCAACCAACAACAATACAACACCAACACAAGAAGCCACCACTAAAGTATCCACTCTAGCTGCATCTGAAGTAATATTCGATTCATCATACAAACGATCCACCACACGATGACCACGAACCATCAAACGCTGCGTATTAATACCGTACGGCGTACACGTAAGTAACGTACAAAGATCTTTACCTTCTTCAATCTCTAAAGGACCATAATCCTCAGGCTCTACAACCGAAATCTTATCCACCTCATACGCCAAAACCTTGCCATACACATGCAGATAAAACAAATCCCCCTTTTCAAGACGATCAATATCCGTAAACAAACGAGCACTCGGAAGCCCTCTATGACCAGAAATAACACAATGCGTACTACTACCACCAACAGGAAGTGAAGACCCCTCTAAATGACCAACACCCACCTGCAATACTGAATCATCCACACTATGATAAATAGCCAGTTTACAACGAATCTCAGGTATTGTGATATATCCCATCATACCCGTACCATCCGCATTTAATAGACTCTTATATAAGCTAAGATCTGAATCACTTGGAGTAAAACGACCACTATTAGAAACCAACCCCAAATTATATTCAGAAGCTAGATCAATAGCACTCTGTTTATCCTTATCATCCATCTTCTCAATCTTTTCAGAATAATTCGCAACAACAGCCGTTTGATGTTTAGAATTCCAATAATTACTTACCGTTGGATACAACAATAAGGAAAGGCCCGTAATAAAAACAAGTACTGCAATTATAGTTGAAATATGTTTTCTCATCTTACAACCCTCTCCCTATCATCAAATCAATGACTATTTATTCTTAACTCTTCTTTTAGTAGCTAATACAACACCAGAACCCAATACAAGTACAGCACCTATTAGATAGATCATTGTAGTACCAGAACCACCAGTAGATGGTAATACTGTTCCTGTTTTGTTCTCTACTTTGACTTCAGTTGCATCCTCAAGATTTGCACCCTTTTTAACCATAACTTTGCCATTCTCATCAATCACTACAGTTACTGGACCACTTAATTTATTATATCCATCAGGTTGTTGTGTCTCTGTCAAATAATAAGTACCAGCACCTAAACCTTGGATTGTAAATTTACCAGATTTAGGTGAAGTAATAGTTGTGACTGTGCCTGTTTCACCTTTTTTAGCAACACGATATACATCATCCGTAGCTGTTTCATTAGATGTTTTAACAAAGCCTATGTTCTCTGCATCCTGTGACCCTTTAGTTAATTTAAAAATTGCACCAGCAAGTCCTTTTTCAGTAGTTGAATCATTTTTATCTTTATAAAATTTAAAAACATCCATTTTAAACGTTTTTGTGTTAGTAACACTTGGCTGAGTTTCTTGACTGTCACCATATTTTAGCTTAGTTTCATTCTTGTTACCTTCTCCTGCAATTACTGCATTTTCATTTAATGTTGCAGAATAAGTAACAGTGATTATGTCATTGGCTATTAATGTATCACAAAAATTCTGTTTAAATTCAATTTCAAATGTACAACCATCAGTTAATTCAGTTGTTTGTAATGTATAATTTGAAGATTCAACAGTTGATCCTCCTTTTTTTACCTCAACTGTATTGTTAAATGTTAAGCCGTCAGTCATTTTGTCATGTAGCACATAGTTTTGAGCTCCTGGTTGTGCAGTAATTGTAGTTTTAAAATACACCGTATCTCCAATGCTAGCATTATTTGATGTTCCATAAGTTCCTTTTTGAGTATTGCTAACTCCTTTTTCAACTGAAGGTACACCATTTTTTTCTGCTATTGTAAGATCTGGATTAGTTGTATTTAATACACAAAGAGAACCAACACTTGAATCAACAAGATAATACCCTAAATCTAATCCACTATAAGTTACAGTGTCAGATGCTGCTTTTTTTACTGGTTGCACCGGTTGAACATTATTTGTTTTATTTCTAGCATATTTCAATGCGAGTTGTGCGAATTCTTTTACCCTAGCAGGACTCTTATCACCTTTCCACGTTAAATATGAATTTGTGTCATCAAATTCAAAATATTCATTTAATACTCCGGCTCCTTTGATAAAACTATCCCAACCATCACTAGTTAATTTATACGCATAATTACCATTGTCTTTATCATTTTCTGTATAACTGTAACTCTCTAGACTTAATATTTTATACAGTTTATAAGTTTCTCCTTCTTTAGCATTAGTAATAGTAATTGTTCCTTTTGTCTCTGGTGACGCTCCTTCTACCGCCTTTACGTTACAACTCATAGATACTACCATCATGAACGCAAACATAATGGCAGCAATTTTCTTAATTAGTTTCATTTCTTTCTCCTATTCTTTGATTTGTCATTTAAATGATTCTTTTTATTTATATTTGTCAGAAATATCAAGCTTGCTAAAACCAACATCGCACCTGATATTCTGTAAATCAGAGTTCCATAACTACCAGTAGAAGGCAGTTGTTTAACACGGCTTTGATTTGTCACGGTTACCGTCGCACCGTTTTGTACTGCATTATTAGTACTATAAGATGTAATGTATTCCAATTTATTAATGACATGAACACCAGAATCTTTAATTGGATTGTTTTGATCATCTAATTCATAAACGTAATAAGTTTTACCCAAATCTAGATTAATAAACTTTTCACTCTTGGTATCTGTTGAACCTTCATCATATTGAATCGATATTGTTTGAAGTAGCTTCTCTGTACCGTCTTTATTTTCATATAAACCAAAATGATATGTTCCTGTTACTTGATTCATATCGTAATTACCAGGGTTTTTAAACTTCTTTTCAACAGTAATCTCACCCTTATGGTTCAATACAGTTAAAACATATGTTTCTTGATACTGCACTTTTATTCGATCATCCTGAATACATGTTTTAACATAATCTGAATAATCAGTTTTTCCAGACTCAACCCTTGGCACCATTATGTAGAATTCTTGATTACTATTAACATAACCAGTTGGTGCTTTCGTTTCTGTCACTTTATAAATAGTGTTATATTGCATTACATGATCAGTTGCTGAACCACTACCGAAACTTAAAGTTCCATTAGCATCTGTCGTTCCTTCCCATTTAATAGTTTCATCTTTTTGTTTTATTGCGCCATCATTCAAACGCTCACATTCAACCATTGTAAATTCAGCACCAGATATTGAAGTGGATACATCATATTGATCTTCTTTTAGAATATTCAACTTGATATTATTACCACTAGATACAGTTCCACCTGCCGAATATGAATACCCTTTTTGTTCAACTTTAACACCCGTTGAAGGAGTATATCCTTCCCAATAAGCTTCATTAGAAAAATCTATCTTTTGTCCTGGTGGTACATTCACTGTTGCCTCATAAGTAATTGTGATTACCTTGTCATTAGGTATATCAATTTCTAGCGTATTGTCATCTTTTAATACAGATTTAATAACTACTGCAGCACCATCTTTATCAATAGCTTTTATTGATTTCGTATCTAAAAGCAACGAATTACTCAATTTATCTATAAGCTTTAATGTTGCCCCTTCACTAACAGGAATCTCCTGCCCAAGAGGATTCGCTTTTATTGTGAATTTTACTTTTTCATTAGCCGGTTGATTAGACGTCATCGACTTTTCAAGATTCTGTCCCTTCAAAGTTGCGGATGAAGTCGCATTATTCATCTTTTGTCCATCTGCTGTTTGTAATTCAACTTCATTTGTGAATGTTTTTTCTATTCCATGTAACACATCGGAATCTTTTACTTTACAAACCACCTGCACATCCACAGAATAGTCATCTCTTACTTGTCCAGCTATAAAATCACCCAATTCAATAAGAGCTTGATTTCCATTAACATAATATGTTGTTGTTTCTGTTCGCCCATTATTATCTGTTGGAGCATCTTTTGTTTGTTTCAGTGTCCATTCAGAACCAAGATTTGTAATTTCCTTTGATTGAATTGTATCCTGTTTAGGTCCAGTCCATTTAACACGAATATACGCCAAATCCATACCTTCAGGAATTTTTTCTAATACACGATATGTTCCTGATAATTCACCAGCGTAATTCAGTTTAAATACCCAAGAAGCATATAATCCAGGTCCAGCATCAGATAATCCATCCTTAAATATCTTTGTTGTATCACCTTGATCTCTTCCTGGTTCAACATTAGTTATCTTATCTCCATCATATGTGAAAGTTTGGCCTAACTCTTTTAGAATATCTGCACCTCCGCACAGTGTTTTTGTTGCTGAGCCCCAACTAATATCATTTTCGCCATCATCATTTGTGCTAATTTGATTTCCATATTCTTTGTAATCTCGATATTCTATTGGCAATAAAGAAGGTTCTGTGGCAATAATCATATACAACTTTTGATCTTTAAGTTCTATATTATTATTTGCGGTAATACTTAACTCAGAATTATTTGTAACCTTAAGATTAAAGAACTCGCCTTTTACATCAACTAAAGCACTTGTAGTCTTTAACTCTTCCAAATCTTTAAAACTTGTTATTGTTTTATTGTCAGGTAAATTACCTTTGTAAATACCTACTAACGAATCATCATACAAGTAAGAATCTGTCTTATCTTTTGATATTGTATCTTTAAAGATAGTATCTTTTTTTATTGCAGTTCCACTAACTTCTACAACCCAATAAATCTTTCCTTTTGCCCAATTTCCACTATCAACTTTCGGACTTTCATAATACCAAGATGATTTTTTCACATTCATCTGATAATTACCTGTAATTGTTACTTCCTTATTTGAAGAAATATTTGAAATCTCAAACGATTTACCATCTCTTCCAACAACATTTCCTGTTAGAGTAAATGTATTTGTTACTTTTGTACTGCCATAACTATCCTGATTTACTGGTTTTGCATAATAAGTAAATCTATATGCATATTTATTATTGTTCCAACCTAAATCACTTGGCCTTAATGTAAAACTTGTTTCTCCATCAATCTTTACCCATTTTACTTCTTTTGGTTTATATTCTCTGTCTAGAGTATTTATATGTGCATTCCAATCTCCAGTCGAACTTAAATTCTTTGCCTTTTTTGTTTCTTCTAAAGCTTCAATTTTTACATAACCTACATACTGCATCTTATTTGATTTTAATTGATCAGACATTTGTACGCTTGTTGCATTCCAATCACCTAACGTATCATTTACCATTACAGTATATTTATAACTTCCTGTAGGCACTTTAAATGTATTCTCAGTTGAATTATCGATACTATAGTTACCATTGTTTTTTATATACTTGTTTCCAGTCATTTCTATAGTAGTATCTTTAGTTGTTGCACCTTCAACCGACTTCTCATCCCATTTATAAGTATTGATTTGTTCTGTACACCACACTCGATCAAACGCATCTCCAAACTGTTTTTTAACATTTGAAGCTGACAACAAAAATCTATTCTTTATATCAATACTATCTTTTTTTACTTCTGCAAAAGCCCCAGGTTTTACTATCAATGTATATGTTACATAATAAGAATCCCCAGGATTAGCAATTATAGGATTACCCTCTTTACCAGTAAGTTTGAAACAAGTTGGATTATCTGTACCAACCCAATCTGCTACATAATTTTTTCGGTCATTTGACCATTGAACAACATAATTTGATTTATCAACTTTAGAATAATTCGAATCTCCCTTTTTCTGTACAGAAAGATTAAAACTACTAGAATCATATTTCACATACTTTAATATATTTGAATCTGTTGAATAAGCATCTTCATAATTTAAACAATCAAAAAATACTAAGTCTTTTACTGGATAATTACTTAATTTTTCATTCAATTTAAAATACAACTTATAGTCTATCTTATAGGATCCATCATCTTGTCTAACAACAGAGCCAACTCTTTCTTTACTCATAGAATAATCTACATCTGGAGTAAACTTATTATCAAAATAAACTCGTTTAATAGATTTTGAATATACAACAGCTTGATTATTGATAGTTTTATCATTCAACGCAACACCATCTTTTAACTTCGCAAAATAAGTTAATGTACGTGTTTCTTTTGATGCCATTGTACCTATATTCCAAACAAGACTACCTGTTTCGGAATCATTCTTTGTATTTTCTGAAGGTATAGGATTCCTATTCGTTGAAGTTGCACCTAGATAAATACTTCCATGAGCTTTGCCTGGTTCAACAATTTCATAAGGATCTAGTTGATTCACTTCATCTTTACCTTTAAGATTTGTGTTTGTCTTGTTTATATTTATATAACTAATCAAATCAGAATTAGCTAAAAATGTATCAACCACTTTCACATCTGGGCAATCATCTTCACCAGCATTCACCGTAATTGTATATTTAATATAATCACTATTTGGATCTATTTTTTCGCAAGATTTTTTTACTTCTACTTTTCCATAATGCGCAATTGGATTCTCACCAAAATTCAATGTATAGTCTTTTCCTGCTATTGTAATCGTTGTTTTTCCTGTTTCTGGTAAATTGCTTAAATTAGCCTCTCCAGTAACATAGAAATCACCATCAATTGTTGTCTTTCCGCCGCTTATTAAGCCATTTAAATAATCTTCATTAAATTGAACCTTTACTTTTCTCTTATCTACAGTTACATCGCCAACTTTCGTTGATCCTGACATAACACTGCCTTGTGCCACTGCATTTCTAAGAATATCTGGTAAATCAAATATTAAAGTACGATTGTAATTTGCTTTTAAGTGTTCAATCTGTATCCCTTGATAATGAACACTTAATTTTAATATTGCATCCCCAGGAATTTCTGTATTACCTGTCACATCAATATTAGTTGGAGTACCATCTTTTATATAATACCAATCAACAGAACTGATTTTACTTGCATCACTATTTAAATCAAACCCCTCTGAAGTAACTTGGGTTGATTCCTGTTGTTGTTCTTCTTCATTACTCTCATCTTGTTTATTATCTTCTGATTCTGTAGCTGCTTGTACTTCTTCACTAGGTTCTGTTGTATCTGGTTGCGTATTCTCTTCTTCTACAGGCTCTTGTTCTTGCTCTTCTTTTTCATAACAATCTTCGGTATGTTGATGTTCTTCTTTATCACAAATTAACTTGTCATCTTGATAACACTCTTGGGTATGAGTATGTTCTTCCATTCCACAAATTGTCTTACCCTCTAATGTAATGGCAGGCAGAGTTAGTGCATAAACCACGCAAAAAACAACTACGCAAGAAAGGGCTAAAGTAATCCTTTTCCATTTCTTTAACCTTGCTTTATCCTTAAGTAGTTTTTTTATATATTCCGAAACCATGCTCTCTCACCTACTTTACGCTTCCCATTTGATCAAAAGGCCAAATTCTAAAAATAATCTGCCCCTCTATTTGTTCTTTCGAAATATCTCCAATTGCTCTACTTCTAGAATCTATAGAAGTACCTCTGTTATCACCCATTAAAAACCAATGCGATTCAGACACCTGGTGTGGAAGATCAATATCACAATTTCCTAAAGCTTTTTCATTAAGATACTTTTCATCCAATGCTTTTCCATCCACACTCACATTGCCATTCACATCAATATCTACCCATTGACCAGGACTGGCAATAACGCGTTTTACCAACAACTTATTTCCCTGCCAGAAAGCTACAATATCTCCCGACTGTAAATCTGTATTCTTTACAGAAACAACATACTGACCCTGTTCTAAAGTAGGAGACATACTATAGCCATAAATAGATAATACGGGCATCCATAAAGTAGCTACTAAAACAGAAATGGCAGCTACTACAACCAATATACCAATCGTCCCCTTTAAAGTCTTACGATATACAGCCCTATCCTTTAATCGCTTCTGCTCCGATTCTATTTCTTCCATTGTTAAATCATTTGAATTTGTAGTATCCTTTTTCATCTCACAAATGACATCCACCAACTCACTACGACTCAAATGCTTTAAATCTTTCTTCTCCATATCTAACCCCTATATTCATTGGTAGCGCTTACTTCAAGTTAGTAAAAAAAAGCCAATCTAGTCAACTTGTAAACTGGTTTAGCAAAAAAATATTGTACAAACAATCAATAATGTATTCATAAATACATTAAATCTCCTATACCTATCAAGTGTTTAATGATTTACTAACTTTTGGCACTCACATATTACGCTCCCTAAAACGTTTTTTCAAATGCCAAAATAACCACGGTTATATTTATTTATAGTTATATATAGCTTCACATATGTCTTTAACAGTTATTTTTACTTTTTGGTTATATATGCGTCCCCCCCCCGAAATAAACTCGATTAAAAAGTGCAACAGAATTGTTAAAATGTGCAAAAGAAAAACAGAATTCATCACGAATCCTGTCATTTCCTATAATTCAATTGTAAGGTATTTTAAACCACCATATTTAACTTGATAACGATAAATATTATACATAAGCTCTAACCACTCTGTATCTGTAATCTGGTTATTGCCAATACAATCAATCAACATGTTTTCAGACTTTTTTAAACACTCCATATTCTGAACCCACTTTTTATAATTTTTACTATTCGGCTCTAGTGCCATGTCTATGAGATCATCATACTTCTCATTTACAGCCTTATAAATAACTCGAATATTGTCAATTGTAGGTTTTTCGATAGTATCAATGTAATCAAAAAATCTCATATATATTACCACTCCTTTGCATCGAACTATCCACATTATAAACCACACAATTATACCTTGTATAGAAAAAAGTGTCCATTAAGACACTTTTTTAAATATGTTTATAATTTCATTTTCCAATACATTTACATCAATTGGCTTAGAAATATGCCCATTCATACCTGCTTCCATTGCCATTTTCTTATCTTCCTCAAACGCATTGGCCGTCATAGCTAGAATTGGAATACTTGCCTTTTTTACATTCTCAAATTGACGAATTCTTCTAGTCGCCTCATACCCATTCATATTTGGCATTTGAATATCCATCAAAATCAAATCATACAAATCTGCATCCACTTCAGACAACCGATTTACACAAGCTAAACCATCCTCAACACGATCCAACACTAGACCACTCTGTTCAAGTATGGCCATCGCAATCTCGGCATTTAAATCATTATCTTCCACAAGTAATACATGCTTGCCTTGTAAGATAGATTTTTCATCCAGAACATCCAATTCTTGATTCATTTCTATACATTCCTCATCCGCTATTCTATGCTCAAAAGTAAGAGTGAAACAAGTCCCCTCACCAAGTTTACTCTTTACACAAATCTCTCCATCCATCATATCCACAAGATTCTTGACAATCGCCATACCTAAACCTGTACCCGACACTTTTCCAATTGTTGTATTGTATTCTCTAGAAAAAGAATCAAATAAAGTTGGAAGATAGTCTTCACTCATGCCAATACCCGTATCTTTAACTTGCGTTTGAATTCTGACATAACCCGATCTTACACAATCAAGTTCCTTGACATCAATCGCAATATGACCACCATCAGGCGTATACTTAAACGCATTGCCCACAAGATTCATTAAGATTTCACGAACCTTAAAGCCATCCCACAACACATGTGTATGATCCACATCTACACTCGTTGTAAATACGATATTCTTTTCTTGTGCACTCGACTCGAATACGTTCTCGATTTCTTCGACTACAAGCCCGATTTGCTCGGCTCTTTCTTCGACAACCATCTTACCACTCTCAATACGCGCCATATCCAGCACATTATTAATGATTGAAAGTAATAACTTACCACTCTGCTCAATCTTATTTTGATAATCCACCAGGATTGGATCTGTCAAGTACTGCTTCATCAACTCATTGTAGCCAAGAATCACATTCATAGGCGTACGAATATCATGCGACATATTGTTTAAGAAATCCGTTTTCGCCTTATTCGCCTCTTCCGCCACAATATATGCCTCTTTTAATTTTGCCTCCTGCATACGTTCCTTCTTGATCAAATCATCAATGTTTCTTGTACCAATCACCGCCACACGACTACGATCCTTTTTATAAACATACGCAATACGTGTCTGATGATAAATAATACGATCACCCGTTTTAAATTCATAGGTCATTGAAAAATCATCTTGCTTTGAACATAACGCATCTAACGAAAGCTTATCTAAGAAATTTTCACGACTTTCATCCGTCACAATCTCATCGGCATAAGCTGGCAATAATGCACACCACTGATTTCCATATTTACGACAAAAATCCGCAATACGCTTACCATTCTCACCCACTTCACGATATGAAAAGATTTGACCACTATCCAACTCCAACAATAATACGGAAAAGTATTCTTTACCAAGACCCTCAATAATCTCTCTTTGAAGTTCTAATACTTTTTCCCTCTTTACAATTTCATCAATCGGACGAAAACCCATTATAATCTTAAAATGATTCAAATCCTCATATAGAAATACTGCCCTTGCCCCTAAATTCGAAATTCCATTCTCATCCGGAACAATTTGAAAATGCCATTCTAAAGAACCCTGTTCCTTTAATGTATGCATTAAAGACTCATTTGATAAAATATCCGTATAATTTGGACAAGAATCCTTCATCAGTACATTATCATAGAAATAATTTAAACTCTCACTATAACTATCCCAATTCATTTCAGCACAACCCGCATCCTGCTTAATCACTTCCACGGTATCTTGTTTCAAGTCACAAAGCACTAAAGAAGTATAATCCATAGTCAAAGCCGATAAGATATTATTCTTTTCCTTTTCACGAATAAACTCTGTCACATCCGAAATATGTCCATGCAGTATATAATTTCCCTCTTTCTCTACACTCTCACTTACATAGTGATATCCATCTTTTCCTAACAAACGAAAGACAGAATGAAATAGATCAAGATTACGATCTTCTGGATGTACCATATTCATTAATTTATTATCAAATCGAGTTTCAATCTCTTCTTTTGACCAACCAAAAATCTCTTGAAATTTTAAACTCACATATAAAAAGGGATATCCATCCTCCAATGAACACCGATGATATCCACCGATACGCCCACACACTTCTTGAATTGTCAAATCATTATCTATTATCTTCATAAAAAATCCCCTAATACCTATAACTCTATCAAACTCTCAATCCTATTTCAATCCACTAAAAACTATGGTTATATTCCCATTAAATAAAAGTAAACTCATTTGACTATATAGTAACATAAATTACGTTTAAGTTAGATGTATGCGTTTACACTCATTTAAAAGTACAAATTGTACTAAAAAGTGCAAATAAAAAAGGTACATAAAGCACCGAATATATAAAAATAGATAGGGATAAATCAACCTTTGAAAGTCATAGGGATTTTTGCTTTTCGAAAGTGATAACCTTTAAACACTTGTAGGGTGAATTTCTCTATCTTTTTTGTTAC
>ERZ791902.68-NODE-68-length-89429-cov-8.679415_pt1 | contig 89429 bp, 94 predicted proteins | sample MGYA00510149_ERZ791902 | MGnify/ENA primary metagenome ERZ791902 (study PRJEB30046, sample SAMN00792060) | human gut metagenome | study: EMG produced TPA metagenomics assembly of the A metagenome-wide association study of gut microbiota in type 2...
AAAGGAGCTGAACTCCATAAGTAATAAAATTTACTTATTCGTTACAGCCCCTTTTCATTTTTCTCCATTCAAATAATGAATACATGGTACATATAAATTCCGTAACGACAAAGGCATACCAACCTACCTGAATGCCAAAACACTTCATTAAGCCATATGTCAATGGAATTAAGATGACTAGTTGTCTAGCCAAAGTGATCACTAACGAAGTATTTGCCTTATTTAAAGCCTGAAAGGCAGCACATAGTACCATACTGATACCCGCAAACACAAAGCTTAAGCTAATGATTTTTAATGCGGGTATTCCTAATCCATACATCTGGTCATTCGCACTAAACATGGCTAATAATTGTTTAGGGAATAATTGAAATACAATCGTTCCTACAGCCATAATGAAAATCGATAGAATCATAGAAAATTGTATAGCTTCAATTGCTCGATCTTTTCTGTTAGCCCCATTATTATAGGCAACAATTGGAATCAAGGCATTGGTAATTCCAAGCACTGCCATATTCAAGAAATTCTGTAATTTATAGTAAACGCTAAAGACAGTAATCGCCATAGCTGAGATTGGTGCTAGAATCATATTCATAAAAACAGTCATAAAACTTAATACAGACTGCATTAATATGGCAGGTACACCTACTTTATAGATTTTACAAAGAATAGGTATCGAAAAGGAAAAATTATGCATATGAATATCCAATTCTTTTATTTTTACCTTCGTAATAACATATCCAATAAGCATGGCACAAAACTGTCCAATAACGGTCGCAATGGCAGCTCCAGCAACACCCATTTCAGGTAGACCAAACCATCCAAAGATCAAGATTGGATCTAGAATAATATTAATAATGGCTCCTGCTCCTTGCATAACCATGTTATAAATGGCATTTCCTGTTGCCTGCATGATTCTTTCAAAGATGATTTGTACAAAGACACTAAATGAAAACATCGTACATATACGAATATACGTATTGGCTAGTGAAACCACATTTGAATCGGACGTAAACCAAGATAAAAAGACATTAGAAAAAAGTAAACCTAAAACCAAAAAGACAAGTCCATTCACAAATCCTAATAAGATTCCATGCATCATTGTATTATTCGCATAATCAAATTTCTTTTCACCTAAGTATCGTGCAAGCAATGTATTAAAGCCAACGGCTGTACCACATGCAATCGCAATCATAATGGTTTGTACCGGATAACATAAAGATACAGCGGTTAAGGCATCACTCGAAATTTTGGCAACAAAGATACTGTCGACAATATTATATAAAGCTTGAATCACCATCGAAATGATGATGGGCAAACTCATAGAAATCACCAATTGTTTGATTTCCATACTTTCCATTTTGTTCATAAAAAATTACCTCCCTATGTTTTGGCAGTTTCATAGGGGATACCAAAACGAAAATAAATGCTAAAATAAGTTAATATGTTTTTTCTATTTTGTCAAATCAAGAATAGACTCACCAATCAAATCAGATGGTTTTGATACATCAAAGTTATCTAAAACACTTGCACCAAGAACACCAAAAGAACTTGAATCATCCAATATTCCATGTTCTTTCATACTAGGTGAATACATTAAACATGGTACACACTCTCGAGTATGATCCGTTCCTTTATAGGCTGGATCATTTCCATGATCGGCCGTAATGATCAACAGTGTATCTGAATCAATAACACCAAGTAGCTGGCCTAATAAAAGATCAAAATCTTCAAGCTCATCAGCATATCCAGAAACATTTCTTCGATGGCCCCACTTGGCATCAAAATCCACAAGGTTCGTAAATAATAAACCTGTAAAATCTTTTTTCATTTCTTCAATCGTTTGAAGCATACCCTCATGACTCGAAGTCGAATGAATACTTTTTGTGATTCCCTGTCCATTAAAGATATCACGAATCTTACCAATGCCAATCACATCCAATGCATTTGATTTTAAAACATCTAAAACAGTTTCACTCGATGGAGACAATGCATAATCATGACGATTGCTAGTGCGTGTAAAGTGACCCACCGAATCTCCTACATAAGGACGAGCAATGACTCTTCCTACCTTGTATTCTGGTTTTAGAGTTATTTCTCGTGCAATCTGACATACTCGATATAACTCATCTAATCCAGTCACTTCTTCATGTCCACAAATTTGTAGAACACTATCAGCAGATGTATAAAGTATCAATTCCTTTCCGTTCGATTGAATCTCTTCCATCGCCAACTCATCTAAAATTTCCGTTCCACTTGCGCTCTTATTTCCAATAAAGACGTGGCCAGTTAATCTTTCTAATTCCTGAATCAATTCATCAGGAAAACCATTTTCAGTAAATGTTTTAAAAGGTTTTGTCGTATGAATTCCCATCATTTCCCAATGACCTGTCATTGTATCTTTGGAACAACTTGCCTCATGCATCTTAAATGCATAGCCTTTTGATTGTAAAGCTTTACCACTTGGATGAAGATTTCCTAAACCTAATTGATATAGATTATCTATCTTTAAATCTGAGCGATATTCTAGGATATGTCCAAAAGTATCGGCACCTGCATCATCAAATTCTTTGGCATCTGTAGCTTGTCCAATCCCAAAAGAATCAATAACGACGCAAACTATCTTTTTGTATTTCATAAACGAATCGCACTTTCTAAGGCAAGCGTAATCATTTCATTAAAAGATGTTTGTCTTTCTTCAGTACTTAAATGTTCATTTGTGCATAAAGAATCAGATACAGTTAATAAACAAGCTGCCTTTTTATTCAATACCTTAGCATTGTGGAATAGGGCAAAACTATCCATTTCGACACAAAGTGCATCTTGCTCTTCAACCATTTTTTCTGGTTGTTCATAGTCCCCTTCATAGTAGAACACATCACTAGAATGTGTATTTGTCTTTACAACAGGAATTGAAACTTCTTGACTTACACTTTCAATCAACTTATTTAAATCTTCATCTGGATATTGCATACGATCCGTATCGCCACTTTGTGCTAAGGCATAGGTAGATTCTGAATAACTTCCCTTGACTAAAGCTACAGACTTCATTGGTAATTTTTCAGAATAACTTCCTGTACTACCAACTCGTATAATGGCATCTACATCATAGAATTTAAAAAGTTCATACGAATAAATTCCCATGCTGGCCATTCCCATACCGCTTCCCATGACAGATACACGGTGTCCTTTATATATTCCTGTATATCCAAGCATACCTCGTACGTCATTAAACAAAACAGGATTTTCTAAAAAATTCTCGGCAATCAATTTGGCTCTTAAAGGATCGCCTGGCATTAAAACAACTTTTGCGACATCTTCTATATTTGCTCTATTGTGTGCTGTTGACATAATTTCCTCCTCTAAATAAATTAAGGCGCATAATAGCGCCTTAATTAATATCATTCTTCTTCTTCGACTTCAAGCAATTCTTTTTCTTGAACTTTTAAGAATGGATAATAAATAACTCCATCTAATACGATTAATGCTACAACAAGAATCAAAGCCTTAATATCCATTGTTGATAAAAATGCTCCAAATACAGAAGGCATATTCCATGATAACATTGCGAATGATTTTCCAATTATACCTAAACTAGTACATAAATATGCGATAAAGCAATTTAATGTTGAAGTTAAGATAAATGGAATAAAGAAAATTGGATTTAACATTAATGGAACTCCAAAAATGATTGGCTCTGAAATATTGAAAAATGCTGGAATTAAGCCGACACGTCCGACCGTTTTTAATTGTTTAGATTTAGATTTACAAAGTAAAATTGCTAAAGCAAGTACTGATCCACATCCTCCTATAATACAGAAATATACCCAAAATGGAGTTGTAAATGTACGAGGCATTGCATGTCCTGCTAACTTAGCTGCCGCATTAACAGATAATCCACTTTCACGAATAGGTGCTAAAATCCCAGAGAAAGCTGCATCGTGAACCCCAAAGAACCAGAACAATTGTACAATTGCTGTCATGATTACTACAAAAGGCATACTATCTGCTACTGTAAATGCTGGTGCAAGTTTTGTATATACCCAACCAGGTAATGTAGTTTTCATGTTAAAGAATATAATAAATAAAACTGAATAAAGAGCGATTAAAACAATTCCAGGACATAATGAAGCAAATGTTTCAGAAAGTGAATCAGGCACAGAATCCGGTAATTTAATGCGTCCAAAATTCTTTTCACGCATTATACGATATAGTTCTACAGTTAATATCGAAATAAAAATAGCTGCTAAGATTCCTTTACCATCCAAATAAGATATTTCGGTTGTTTTACCATCAAAAGCTAATTTTATAGGTGCAACACAAGTAAGAACAAATCCACACAAAGATAATAAAATAGGTAATAAATTATCTAATTTATAAGATTTAGCCAAAAAAGAAGTTAATGCAATTGTTACATACAATGACATAGCTCCCATTGTAATTGCATTGATCCAAGATAAAATCATATTGTTATTACTTACAAAACCTGCCCATGCTAGAAGAAAACCATTTGTTGTTCCTTCTGGAGCTGGAGCTGCACTAATAACCGATACAATACCACCTGCCAATGTAATTGGCATAATACAAATAAACGCGTCACGAATTGCTTTTAAATGTCTCTGTGTCGAGAATTTAGTAGCAATTGGCATTAACTTTTCTTCTAGAAAAGTTGTAAAATTTCCCATCATATAAATATCTTCTCCTTTTGCAATCTTTACAAGTTATACTTTTTCTCTATTTCTTTAAAAACACCTTTACCATTCATCATTCCATAATATTGTGGAGCAATAGTATCGACTGGAATGGATACGGATTCTTCAATCTGTTTTTTTAGATGACGAATTTGTGGACCAATCAACAATAATTCATAGCCTTCTTTAATATGGTCAAGATATTCAGCTTCCCCATATGCTTTACATTCAAGTTTACCATCACTTGCTTCTTCAATTTTTTTAGCTAGAATCCCTGTGGACATTCCAGCATTGCAAACTAACATTACCTTCATTTTTTTACCAATCCTTTCTTTGTATTTTTTCTCCATTACTTTCAGCAATAGATTTGTACCAATAATAACTTTTCTTAGGTTTACGTTTTAATTCTTTATCATCAAAATCAATACCTACCAAGCCATAGCGTTTTTCAACACCATTTTTCCAAGAATACAAATCAAACGTACTCCATGCATAATATCCACGAACATCCACACCGGCGTCAACTGCATTCATAATCGCACTAATATGGTCATTCATGAATGAAATACGATAGTCATCTTCTACTTGATCTACAGTGATATCTTCTCTTACCCCAACACCATTTTCAGTGATAAAAATAGGTAAATGATATTTTTCCCATACTTGTTTTAAGCCTTTCTGTAAACCTTGTGGATATATTTCTACATCCCATTCAGTATAGATAGCATCCGGATTATTCATAATCTGTTCAAACCATCCTTTAATAACAATCTTACTTTCTCCTTTAAAGTCTTTACCACTGTTATTAACAACTAATTGAGTCTCTCCTCCACTATATGGTTTTACCCATACACGAGAATAATAATTTAACCCCAAGAAATCTACCGTATAATTTTTAATAATTGGCAAATGTTCATTTTTAATACATGACAAATCATAATTTTGAGATAAAACACATAATAAATCGAATGGTATTTCACCCTTAGCTGCAGTATCTAAAATCCAATTATTTGCATAGTTATCTGCAAATCGCATAGCTATTTTAGTTGCCAAAGTATCATCAATTCCATCTACAGGTCCAAAGCTATGAACGATGCCAATCATACCTTTATAATGGCCTTCCTTAAAAGCTCGAACTCCCAGTGCACTTGCGTACATAACATGATATGCTGCAATAATCATTTCTTGAGCACTATGATGTCCTGGAGGATAATTTCCAACCATATAGCCATTAAAAGTAAACCATTTAGGTTCATTAAACGTTACCCAATATTCAATCAAATCGCCAAACTTTTCAAAACATACTTTTGCATATTGCTCAAATGCATAACATGTTTCTTCATTTAGCCAACCACCTTTTTCTTCTAAATATTGGGGTAAATCCCAATGATAAATTGTTACAAATGGTGTAATTCCATATTGTTGACAAGTTTTTAAAACATCCCGATAAAATTCAACACCTTCTTCATTGATTTCACCCTTGATGTTTTTGATTATTCTTGGCCATGCCAATGATAGACGTAATGTATTTTGACCACCTTCAGCCATCATTTTTATATCTTCTTTATAATGATGGTAAAAATCACTTGCTACATCACCAGTTTCATATCCGCCATCATGCAAATATGTGTCCCACATGCTTGGAACCCTTCCACCTTCATTTACAGCACCTTCACACTGATAAGAAGCGGTTGCACTACCCCAAAGGAAATCTTTTTTTAGTCCCATATTCTAATACACCTTTCCTTCATTCAAAATTGAGTAAACTACAAACAATTCATTTGCCATAGTTAAAACCACTTCCGAACTTGCCACATGATCCTCCGCATGCACCAATAATAAATTCATAGGAATTGCTTCATCGTTTGTCATTGTTCTTAACAATTCTGCGTGAGTTTTTTGTGCTAACAATAATTCTGATTTAGCATTTTCTAATAATTCCGTTGCTTTATCAAATTGTTTTTCTTTCAAACATTCAATAGCTTCACTAGAATCACCACGAGAATTTCCACTATGCAAAATCATTTGCATACAGCTTATTTCCATATCCATGTCTTTAAATCCTTTCTTTATACACAAAAATTGTAAAACTAATTTTACAATTGGTAAAAACCAGATTTTCCACTTATAAATGGAAAATACGTTCGCTTAACAATTCATAAAAGAACTATATCTAACACAACAAAATCCAAATCATTTAAATTCAATTTTCCTTTATAACTCAAACAAAACTTTGCTAAATAACATCTACATGTTCAATAAACTCATTTTCAAATCCCAAATATATATACAATTTTGTAACAAAAAAAGAACGTTTATCCTTTAGTTTAAGGATTCGCGCTCATTTTGTGTTGTACAGTTGTTAAAAACAAAAATAATTTTAATATTCAAAGAAAAGATTTAGGAACTTTGAATAGTTATCCTCTTTTATTAAAGCCTCTGCTTTTTCAGGATTATCCAATATACTAACAATTCGATCAAACAGTTCATCAAAGCAAGATTCTTGGCTATCTTTATTTAAGCAAATTAAAAATATCAGTCTAACTTTTTTATCATCCCAATTTATACTTTTATTCAACGAACAAACAGCAATCTTATTTTCAAATCCTTCTTTTTTTATCGGATGAGGCATCGCAAATAAATTACCATACGCTGTTGGAGCCACTATTTCACGATTTAACACTAAAGATTCAAATCTTTTGTCTGCATAGCCCTTCTCAACTAATTTATCACTAAGAAAGTGAATAACCATTTCTTTTGAATCAAAATTCTCTTTAGAAAAAAACAATTCTTCCTCAAAAAAGTCCGAACATTTATTTCCTTTATGATTTTGGTGTAACATATTATAAATATTTTCAACATCTTCATCATTTAAAAGATTCTTGACGTAGTAAATCGGATACTCCTTAATTTTAATGGAGTCATCAAAACTAATAACTAAATCAGGATGATAAAGTTGAACTTTATCATATTCGAAACACGATAATATGGATTTAATATAAACGTCATATTGATGCAAATGATTAAGTCTTCTATTAAAATACTGCATACCAGATTTACCTACAGGTGAGATGATAACAATATTTTTGCTTTCTCTTTCTCCGTTACGTTCCAAAGAACCCATTAAATGAAGTGTAAGATAACTTATTTCTTCCTCATATAGACGAACATGATAAAAACTTTGAATTTGGTCCGCCATATAGACACTAATATCAAATAATATAGGAAACCTACGTTTTATATCTTCTATCATGGGATTCATTAAAAAAGTATTATATTTAATTCGATTTTGTAAACCAATTAGATGTGCAATTAAATTATCTTTTAACTGTTCATCTGATTGAAAATCTATACCATACATTTCATTTATATCTTTTAACATAAAATCAATTAACATTTTAATTTTATCCGTATTTTCACTTGTATTAATATCTACCTTACCTGCAAATAAAGTAGCCAAATAATTAATTTCACTGTCATTAAATGTAACATTACTAATTTGCTGCAACAAGCGTAGATATCCATTTGCTAAATCTATAAAATATGAGTCTATATTCTTGTAATTATCATATACTACATTATGCTTATTTTTTATACGATCTATCATAATTGCTACGTGCAATAAAAAACTAATCAAATTCAATATCTCTCATTTTGATGTTTTTTTCATTAAGATACCCAATTGTCTTTTGTTTCAGCAAAGTTAAATTTAAGCCTTGAAAAAAATTCGCGTAATCATTAATATTTAAAACATTTGATGTGAATTCATGAGATATTGTGAATGAGATTGCTTTTCTTTTTTCCTCTTCACTTCCTATTAAATAAAGCTTGTTATCTCTCCTTATGATTGATAAATTAAAATCTTGTTTTTCCAACAAATTATTTATTTTTTTTATTATTTTTAAAAGCGAAGTACTACTAATAAACAAATCATCGGATAAATCGTCAATGTAAGTACTAGTTCGAGACATTAAATGTTTTAATACCAAAAATTCAACATCCGTATTATTTGAATTAAGCTTTGTTTTTTTTATAAGAGCAAAGATTTCATTATTCGTCAATTTAAAACCTGAAGCCTGCATAGCTTCAATACTATTTGGATACATAGCATTTATCGCATGAATATCATTTCGAATCGTTTTTGTAGAAACATGTAAAGATGATGCTAAATTTTGTGCAGTAAGTTTGTCCTTATCATTTAATTCTTTTATAATTTCAATTTGCCTTTTCGTTAGCATTCTTATCACCTTCTACTAAACATAATATTGAATAATCAAGAAATTTCAATACATTTTTATTATACAACCTACAATTTAACAAAATAGCTTTAGGATGCATATTACCTACTTATTTATAGTAACATTTATATTCATCATTATTATGAAGTAACATCCAACTTTGAAAAAAATATTATAAAAAGCCACCATATAGGTGACTACAAAATCAAATTCATAATTTCTTCTTTACTTTTAGATACAGACTTTGCAATTTGAGATACACTCATACCATTTGAAAGCATTGTCTCAATCATTTTTTCATTTCTTGATTCAGATACTCAACTTGTCTATTCACATCTTCATACTTTTTTCAGCTTCTTGTATTGCCTTTCTTGCTTCTTCTTGTGCTTTTCGAGCCTCTTCTTTTGCTTTTCGAGCCTCTTCTTTTGCTTTTCGAGCCTTTTCTTGCTCTTTTCGAGCCTCTTCTTGTGCTTTTTGAGCCTCTTCTTGTAATTTTCGAACCTCTTCTTTTACTTTTTGAACCTCTTCTTTTACTTTTTGAAGCTCTTCAAGTTCAAGCTGTCGTTCCATTCGCTCTTCATTTTCATGTAGTTTTTGAAAATCTTCTATTATTTTTTTCCAACCATCATCCGATATCGTTTCTACACGCTTCTCTAACATTTGAATCACCCCATCACTTTCTATCATTACCTTAATTTTACTATCATCCATTCCCTTGTGGCAATTCAAAAAGTAATAAATCATCTTTTCCTGTTCATTCATGTCTTCAAGTGGCTTATTTATATCCAACTTTGCCATTTCAACCGTTCGTAACTTCATACGATCCTGACTTTCTTCTACAAAAGATAAACCTTCTTCATTCCTTAATGTAAATGTGTTGCACATTCTATTATTATCAATTAGATTCACATTAAAGAACACTAAGACGATTGTTTCCTTTAACTCTCCATAATATTTTCCTTCCATTTCTTGTGAACCATGAAGTCTAGCCAAATAATAACTAAAGCGAATTGGCAAATTATCTTTCGTTTGTCTTAATTGCATCTCTAAATCCACCATCGTTCGATCATCAAATTCAACTAATAAATCTAAGCGTGGACTTTTCATTTTACTATAGTCTTTTACTATTTCTGAATTCTTAACAACAACATAATTTACCTTCTTTTCTAAAAATACCGTGAGTAATGATTTTAAGGCATCGTTTGCCTCCTTACAATCTTCGCCAAACACATACTTAAAGGCGAAATCATTTAATAAATTTGCGCTACGCATGAGCACCTCATTTCTAGTAGGCATTTCCTACATACTCATATACGTAAAAAAATGCACTTTTTCTAATAAATTTTAATTTTTGCGCAAAAAAAGCGCCTTTCGATGCTAAATCCATTCCATTTTCTTACAAATATTATAAATTCCATCATCCACATTGGCATCTGTGACAAAAGTTGCGATATCCTTTAATTCTTGACATGCATTTCCCATCGCAACACTTGTCCATTGTGGATCAAACATCACCTTATCATTGGTGTCATCCCCAAAGACAACCACATCTTTTAAATCACCACCAATATGCTGCATCATATCTAGAATACCTTGATGCTTAGCATCATATTGAAACATTAAATAATCGGGTACAAAACGCATATTTCCTAATGTATCCTTTAAAGTCAATTCGGATTCTTTCTCTTTAGGGATTGAGATATACATTTTATAGATTACATCCAATGCATCTACATCTAAGTTCTCATCATAAATATATTCCGTAGGCTCCTGACGATCTCCAACTTGATTCTGGAATGTGTGATCTTGAGTATATACCTTAATTGAATCGTCTAGCGCAAATAAAACGCCATATCCTAAAGATAGTGCTTGGTTGGCAATTGCCTTTGATTTTTCTAAATCCAAAGGAATATTTTGAATCAATTCATCATTTATGACTAATCCGCCACCACCGCAACAAACCATATCATGAAGACCCACACTTTCCATAAAGTTACGTGCTTTATAGTGAGCACGACCTGTCGCAATAGACACAAAATGACCTGCCTTTTGAAGCTCATTCAAGGCTAGCTGTGCACTGGGTACAATTTTACCCGTCGACTTATCTGTAAGTGTTCCATCTATGTCAAAGAAAAAATGTTTTTTATTCATATTTACCCCACAATCTTTGAACTTCTGTCAATACATCCATCACATCACAAACATAGCTCAAATTTTCTTGGCCATTTAAACTAGAAACATACTCTTCCATATCTCGAATCTCATAGTTTAGTGCCAATCTACTTTCTCCACAAACAATTTCCTCAGTATGACCATCCTTTGTATATGTGATTTTTGCCTTATCCGCTCTAGGAAAATTATACACCTCAATATAACCGTTCTCACAAGCCACTAAGCCACGCTTTGGCTGCTTAGCACGCATTGTCAAAGAAATCGTCGCAATTTCATTTTCTATATTTTTCAACAAGATACCACTCGATTCATCCACACCCGTTTCAAATGGTGTCATTGTCGTTAATACTGTGTCAGGTTTACTGAACATAAACCAACGTGCAAAACTTACGGCATACACACCAATATCAAGCAATGCACCACCGGCTAAATCTGGATTAAAGAAGCGATTCTTGACATCATATTCTTTAAAGCTACCAAAATTGACTTGAATCATCTTCACCGAGCCTAAAGAATTTGATGAAATTAATTTTTTCAACTCTTTAAATAACGGCATATGAAATAAAGTGACACCATCACTAATGACTAAACGTCTTTTTTTGGCAATCTCTACACACTCATTCAGTTCTGTAGAATTTAATGTGATTGCCTTCTCACAAAAGACATGTTTATTATGAATCAAAGCCTCTTTCATGATTTCGTAATGCGAATTATGAGGTGTGGCAATATAAACAATATCAATATTTTCATCTTCAAACATTGCTTGATAAGTCTCATAGACATGTTCAATTGAAAATTCTTCAGAAAACTTTTTAGCCGAACTATAATGTCCAGAAGCTACACCATAAATACCAATCTTTTCTTGAATCAAGGCATTTGCCATATCATGCGCAATCCAGCCAGAACCAACAATTCCCCAATTATAAGGCATAGAATTCTCCATTTCTTTCTTTTTTAAATACGCCCTTATCATTGACTAGAATCATTCCAGTAAGTATATCCACAAACAAACTAGTGTCCACAACACCAGGCATCATCAACAAGGTTTGATTCAACAAACGAATATCTTGAACCCCATCAAAATAGACATCTAATAAGATATTCCCTTCATCACTCATTAGAAATCCATCTTTATTTGAAGCGCTACGCCATTCAACAATCCCATTTAATTCTTCTAATTTCTTTTTCACAACACTATAAGCCTTAGGCAATACTTCTACAACAACGGGCACTTTAAATGCTAAAGTCTCATGAAATTTACTTTCATCAACTAATACAATATATTCATCAGCCATAGACGCAATGATTTTTTCTTGCGTATGAATACCACCACCACTTTTTAAAGCATTTAAATGCGAATCTACTTCATCACAACCATCAAAGGCAATATCCACATGATCTACATATTGTGTATTCAATACAGTTAATCCTTCTTTTTGGGCTTTTAAAGCTGTTTTTGCAGAAGGTGTAACCACTTGAATATCTTTATCCTTTACATAATCAATTAAATACGATATGGTACTACCGCCACCTAGGCCTACAACCATTCCATCCTTTACTAATTTTGAAGCATATAATGCACATTTCTTTTTCATAATCATCACCTTTTTCAATATACCATGTAATTTATTTTCGTCAATCATTATTTTATGTAATTTATATTCATATGTAAAAAAAGAAGAACTATACCTTCAAAGAAGCATATAATTCTTCACATTGACTGATTCGATCATAACTATCTGTGCGTTCATTCGTTAAAAATAAATATAAAATTTCAATGACGGTCGCCACAGAAATTCTTGAAAAACAAAATTCATTTAAAAATAGCTTTTCCCGCGTAGACGTCTGAATATGATATAAACATTCTTTGGCAACAACTGAATCCTCGTTATTCGTAATTCCAATCGTTGGTACCCCACGCTTTTTCATTTCCCTGCAAACCGTAAAGACTTGGCTGCTCTCCCCACTATTTGAGATGGCGATCACTACATCACTTGCATCTAGTCCTAGCGCATAAGAGGCCTGATTCTCCCAAATTGTTGAAGTAAATGTTGGAATACCAATCTCGTTAAATTTAAACATACAATCAAGCGCTACCGGAATTGTATTTCCCACGGCACACACAAGTACGTGTTTAGCATTTTGAATCAAAGAAAGAATCACACTCAATTGATTCACATCTATATTACGAATTGTAGCCGTAAGTTCTGAAATCTTATTGGAAAGAATGGTTTCTAAAGAACCTGAAATATCACTTGTAGAAATGGTATTTGATTTTTGTTTGATTTCATTGACACAATCCCTAGCCAAATTCACCTTTAAATGATGAAAACTATCCATCTGACATTTTCTGGCAAAACGCGAAACACTCGCTTGCGAAGTATTACATGCTTGGGCAAGCTCCTTAATCGTCATATTCACCACTTCTTTTGGATGTTGGATAATATAATCTGCAATTTTCTTTTCGGAATCAAAAAAAGAATTATAATGTCCATGAATTGTATCGAGTATCATAAAATCACCGCCACTTCTATATTATCAAAAAAGAGATCAAATTACTTGATCTCATGTACGTAAATATTATTAACACGATCTGGTCCTACAGAAATCATAGAAACACGTACGCCTGTGAATTCTTCAATGAAGTGTACATAGTCTAAACATTCCTGAGGCAATTGATCGACTGTAGTCATCTTAGTGATATCTGTCTTCCAACCTTTGAAAGTCTTATAGATTGGTTTAGCCTTGGCAACATCTGCCTGATCACTAGGAATATAATTATATTCTTTACCGTCGATTTCGTATCCAACGCAAACCTTGATTTCATCCAAACCATCTAATACGTCAATCTTAGTGATAACAATATCTGTTAATCCACTCATTAAGTTTGCGTGTTTTACAGTTAATAGATCCAACCATCCACAACGACGAGGACGACCTGTAGTAGCTCCATATTCTCCACCGTGTTCACGAATCCATTCACCTTGTTCATCTAATAATTCAGTAACGAATGGTCCTTCACCAACACGTGTTGAGTATGCTTTAACAACACCTACAACAGTCTGAATACGACTTGGTGCAATACAAGCACCTGTAGTAACACCAGCACTTGTTGGACTTGAAGAAGTTACATATGGATATGTTCCATAGTTGATATCAAGCATAGCTGCCTGAGCCCCTTCAAACAATACTGTCTTATCTTCATCTAAAGCTTCATTTACTAAGTGTGTTGTTTCTTGGATCATAGGGACAATACGATCATAAATAGCTTCAAAATCAGCTACCATCTTATCGTAATCCATAGCTTTTCCGCCATAAACAGCAGTAAATAATTTGTTTTTAAAATCTAAGCAGTCTTTTAAACGAACTTTAAAATGTTCAAAATCTTTAAATTCATGGTAACGAATACCGTGACGAGCATACTTATCTGCATAACATGGACCAATTCCACGTTTTGTAGTTCCGATTTTATTAGCTGCTGCTTGCTCTTCTAATTCATCTTGATATTGATGATATGGCATTAACATCTGTGCACGGTCACTAATAATGATGTGTTTAGTTGATAAACCATCTTTTTCTAATTGTTCCATTTCTTTTAATAATACGAATGGGTTACAAACAACTCCTGGACCAATGATACAAGTTGCTTCTTCATGTAAAACACCACTTGGTAATAAGTGCAATACATGTTTCTTACCATTTACAATGACTGTATGACCTGCGTTATCTCCACCTTGGAAACGAACGATCATATCCGCCTTTTCTGCTAAAACATCGACGATTTTTCCTTTACCCTCATCGCCCCATTGGGTACCTACAACTACTTGGCTTGACATAAGAGCCTCCTTTTAGGTATGTTCTTTACAATACCTAATTAATTATAAGTAACCCTCATATTATTGTCAATTGAGATTTTTTTAAAAAAAGAGCTTGCACAACCATTTAATTCATGATATCATTAACAGGCACTTAGGGGTATCGTCCAAAGGCTAAGATAGCGGTCTCCAAAACCGTTGATGTGGGTTCGAGTCCTACTACCCCTGCCATCAAGCTTTCTATGCTATACTATAGAAAAAGCGATATATATATATATATATTCGTCCAGTTTGAATAGTTATAGTTTGGATACAAAATAAAAGGTAACATTCAAAATTTGGCGATGGCGAACATTGCCTTTTATTTTTTACTAATTCAAAGTCATTCAATTTTCAAATAACTATCTACCGACAGGAAACACTTATTCAGTTTCCTGCTTTTTTTTATTCATATCATCACGAATCAATCGTTTTACATACGTTTGATACGGAGTTTCCAAAGATTCTACCCATTCCACTAGATCAGGTTCCGTTTTTCTATTAAACTTTGCTTCTTTTCTAATTAAATTTGCGTTAACATATTCCGCATGATATTCCGCTTGTTTAATTGCATTTTGCTGTTTTGATTTCTTATTCATCTTTGATTTTTCCTTTCTACAACCATATTATATTGGACGACCATTTTAATGTCAAGCGTTTGCATAAAAAAATTTTACAACAATTCTATTAGTTTTTACAGTACCAATTCTTACTATGGGTTATAACTATAATCTACTCCCTGTACGAGAATAGATAATTCATAATTATTCAATACGATTCCACATATAACCTATTGTTAAAGATCACGAAAAAAAGAGAGGATTCCCGTTAATGTCATTTAGTAAAATAAACTTAAATAAAAACGTCTACGATTTTTCGTAGGCGCTTTTTTTAAACATACCAATATATAATAATGTTTTCCCAATTCCTCAAAGTTGAACGCATTTTCAAGAATTTTTCATCAGAAGATAAGTCCATATTGTTTTCGACTTTTTGTTTCATAGCTTTATAATCTCTGACCGTTTGCCGAACCATTGCAAGTATTTGATTTTGCTTTCTGTTCAAATCATCAACGATGTTACCGTTAACTGTTACACTTGAAGTATTTTGACTTAATTCACTTCTGTCTATTATTATCATTTTGCAAAAATCAAGACCTGGTCTTGCTCTGCCACCTGTATTATAAATAGGAATCGAATAACTTCTAGGGCATCTACTACGTAATGGTACAAGAATAATCTTATCTTCATAAGGAATTCCACAATAATATGGTCTCACTTTTCCAGAACAATTATTTCTATCTAATGTTTCTTCTAAAGAATCTCTAAAATCGTCATTTATTCTTAAAAATCTTGTAGCCATAAAATCTCCAACACTAAAAAAAGCATCTATATAAGATGCTAATATATGCCATCCTCAGCTGCCGTTAGTTTTTTTCTACCTCTACTTTTTACAAAGCGACTTGTTGCTGACTTAGGACAATCGGTCAGAACCCTAATAAGCTGCCGTTAGTTTTTTTCTACCTCTACTTTTTACAAAGCGACTTGTTGCTGACTTAGGACAATCGGTCAGAGCCCTAATAAAGAGGATGACAAAGATAATAACATTTAGATAGAACCTCTACCTACATCTGTAATATACCACATATAGTGTAAAATGTAAATGAGGTCTTTACGCTGTACGAAAGTGTTTGATTTTATATTCCTTATAATACGTTCTAATCAAAATCATGTTCAGGGTTCATGTCCCCTCTTTTCTCATGTTCAGCTATTGAACATCTTTATGTACTACTGAATTATATACCATGAACAGTTCAAAAACAAATGCATAATATCTGTCACTAATCAGCCACTAAACTTTATAAACTATATTCGTAACATCCCCTAATTCAAAATCATACGTGATATAGCTGATATGAGTCTGAATCAATTTTCGTTTCGTGACACGATCTGCATAGATCAGCTGACGAATTCCCGATTCATCAAATTCTTTTATTTTCTTGCCAATATCAAAAATCATTTTCTTGACTTTCTTCATAGAAAGGTCATACGTTGTAACATCTATGTTTCCGTTAATATAATCATCTAATATTTGTGATCTTCTGTCTTTAAAAAACAACAAATCATCTTCTAACTTCTTGAGCTGTTCGGACGTTTTGTTGCTGTTGATATGCAAACCAAGTGGTATAACTATCTGATTAAAGAGTTTATCTTGGTTTACACGTTTATTACATTTTGGACACCAGTAATAATAATAGGTGTGTCTGTATTTGTTTTTTGTTTTTACAGTACTTACGTGATCGCATCGTTTACCACACTTACAATGTACAATTCCATGAAATAAGTACATTTCCTGATGTGGCATTGATACGTTTCTATGCGTTGCTTTTTCTACTGCCTTATCGTATAGGTCTTTATCTATAATAGCTGGCACTACATCATCATATTCCACTCCACGATATTCAAATATACCTATATTTCGCTTGTTTATTAAACAATTCCTGATGAAATACCATTTCTTTTTCATCCCATACGTTTTCTCTAAATATATTCTTAGATCATCAATCCCATATCCCTCATACACATATTTTTGAGTCATATCCTTGATGATGTCAGCTTCCTCTGGAACAATCTTTAGAACATTTTTATCTCTAGTCCATCCAAATGGATCTCTACCACCATACGGGTATTTCCCGCTACGTACCATCTGTTCAAGTCCTGCTACAGTACGTTCACTTATTACCTCACGCTCCCATTGGCTGATTACTGATAAAATGCCGACCAACATTCGACCATTGGCCGAAGAAATGTCTATTCGGTCCACTACCGCTACAAGTGAACAGTCATACTCCATCACTGTTTTTATCAATTTATATGTATCTATAACACTTCTGGTAAGGCGATCCAATTTAAAGGCTACTACTGTGTGTATCATGCCTTTATATACATCCTGCAACATCCGACTCATTTCGGGTCTTGAAAGATTTTTAGCAGAATATCCATCATCCTTGTAAACCTTCACTTCATCATTTGGAAAATATAAATCAATATATTTCCTGCACTGTACTTCCTGATCTCCTAAACCATATCCATTGTGTGCCTGATCGAAAGTCGAGACACGCAAATACATTGCTACAAATTTTGTCATAAAAAACCTCCATAGGCTCACCATGGTAACATAATACGATTTTCATTAACTATATACTCACAATTCTTTTTTAATAATTAATCGTGGTATATTTGTTCCTTTAAAAGTTCTTCCTTTTCAGCATCATCAGGATGTAAACTAAAAAATCTTTCATACAATTCCACATGTAATGGAGTCATTTCTTTAGTTGCAAAAACATCTATTCTATCCTTATAAGTCATGATATGTAGTTCCTCTATATTTAATAATTTCAACAATTCATATAACACATCACTTAATTCATCTATATCCGTTTTTATAACATAAGATTTTTGTAGTTTTCTTGATAGTCTCTTCGATTTCTTTTCTTGTACCATATAACATCAACCTTTCATACATATCAATCATACAAAAAAAGAATTATTTGTCATCGACCGAAATTTCATAATTGGTCGATAGTAAAGTAAAAATTAAAAAAAGCTATTCCATATAACATGAAATAGCCGGCTATCCAAATTTGTTAGGAAGATGAACAGCTCTAACATTATAACTTTCGACTGTTCACCTGTCTAGCTTTATTCATTTGAACAACTTCATTTGCTTTTTCTTCAGTACGATACACTTTCGATTCACGTACTCTGATGCCAGAAGGTCCGTCATTGCCATTATTTGTAGCAAATTTAATTGTTACAAATCCCCCGCCTGAACGTATGACAGTCGCTTCTTTTACGAAAACTGAACTAGAAACAAAGTATACTTTGTCCCCTTCTTTATATTTTGATACCATTTTCTATCCTCATGCTTATTTTACATACATTATTTTCAAATGCAAGTTTATCGGTATTAAATTATAGTGTTCATGAACTTATCTCTCTATTGAATATCGAATTTCACCTTATCAACTTCAAAAAGTTCATGGACTTTGGAAATAATTGAATCATAATCATTTCCATTTCACCTCCACCTCAAACACAAAAACATGAATCATAAATCCAAACACAGCTACACATCCTATCCATTGCCATTCATCAATTTTATTTCACGAACATATTTAAAATACGTTGATTTTTTCATATTGAGTTTTCTCATCAACTCTAGGCTCTTGATTTTGCCATCTTTCACGTTTTGATATTCTTTTTCAAAGTCAGGCAAACTCATAACACGATGTCTGCCATAATTATCCCACTCACCACGTTCTTTCATTGCAATCAAGCCTTCCTGCTGCCTTTTTGTTTTTCTTTGCAACTCAGTTTCGGCTAACATTGCATAGACATCAATAATGACCTTATTAATTGTTTCAACAATCAGCTTATTCATTGCATCTGTGTCTGGTAAATCTGTTGTGGTTGTAGGTATATCTAAAATCATTACACGTATATTATGTTCATCATAATAACGTAATTCATTTGATATGGCTTTCTTATCTCTAGCTAGACGATCTAACTCATAAATGATTAAGGTATCACCTTCACGTAACACATCCTCTTTAAGCACTGTATATCTCGGTCTGTCAACCGTCCTGCCAGACATTTTGTCTACAAATACTTTTTCAAGTTTATAATTTCTGCTTTTGCAGAAATCTTCAATTCCTTTGATTCCACGCTCTAAATTTTGTTCCTTCGTGCTAACACGATGATATCCGTAAAACATCATTTAACCTCCTAATTTTAACAAAAAAAGGTCTATAAATAAATAGACTAGTCCATAAATAAAAAATAGGACATTGATAGACTATTTAATTACTATCTTTATCCTAGTGCATAAATGTATACAATTATGGTCCTAATTTTTTAGAATAATTTTATTCCCATCTGCAAACTGTATATACGTTAAATTTAATGAGTTCAAATAATTCTGTTCCTTTATTTGATCTTCCTTTTTTATTTTCTTGTACCAAGCTTTTAAAGTGCCATTCCAAAAATATCCATTTTCTTTAAGTTTCTCTTTTTCGGAATAACAATTATATACATTTACAATCAAATAATTTTCATTAATATCCTTATTTGGGTTAGGTGAATATATCTTTATAAACTTTAATATTTTATTATGGTCAGTAGTCAATCTTGGCATATTCTTAATATCTGAGACAGACACAACATTTAAATCCATTGCAGAAAACAAAAGCTTTTGAAAAATTTCATAAAATGCATCACTATGATCTGAAGTATGGCGATTACACCAGTCAATATGGTGAGACACTTCATGCAAAGTAGTACAAATCAGATTTGCATTTGTCTTTGCACTTGTCTTTGGAACAAAAACACGTATGATATGAGTTCTCATATCATAATCCCCAGCAAAAGACTTCCTATCATCATTTAGAAAATTTAATTTAAACCATTTATAATTTTCTCTTTCATAATCAAATTTCGCATTTTCAATTATTTTAATCAACGTCTGTTTAACTAAAAATTCACTCGACATATAACATTCCTCTTACTTAAGGCAAGTTGCCTTAATTCTATTTTTTATTTATTAGTTGTGTTTTAAAAGCAGGATATTTTCTTCCATTGAATTCATGCGGTTCTGGAAGAATATCAAGACCAGCTGTATAAGGCACTCCGCTTTTTTTTACTAAATTAATCTTAGGCAGTTTATGAGCAAGCAATGCTTCTACTTTTTTATTTGTAAAATGGTATTCTGCACCGAAAATCTTTTGTTTTTCATAGAGTGCGAACGAACATTTTTCCCTATCCTCTTTACTGTGCGTAAAAAATAAACCTTTTGCACTTTTAAATGCATAAACAGGTTGGTTGCACCATGGACAGCATCCTAAAGATTCAGGTTCATTTTTAAACTGAGATTTCGGCATTTCCTTGTTGCTTGCATTTTCAAAGTACTGATTTAAAAAAGCAACCGCATTTTGAACACATTTATCTACTGTGATTTTTGAATTGTATACTTTTTTTAGGTCTTTTTGAAGTTCTACAGTACGCTGTGGCGAAAGGTCAAGATTTGATTTGTTCAAAAATTCAACCATGTATCTGCCTTTATCTTCAATCGAATATACATTGTCAGTCAGACTGATGTATCCTGTCTGGATTGCTTTATCAATAATTCCTGATCGAGTTGCTTCTGTTCCAATTTCACAACCACTCAGTAATGCCTTATATTCATCATCTTCTGTATCAGTGATCTTTTTGAATGGATGGACCATCCAATTACCAAGGCTTTCAACGGTATATGGTTTGGGTGGCTGTGTTTTCTTCTCCATTGGTTTAAAATTAACATCTAAATTTTGATTTATCGACAACAGTGGAATAGCTTTATCAACTGAATCCTCCCCATAAACACGCATCCATCCTTTTGATTTAATAGCCTGTCCCTTGATTTTTAAGTCATTTGGAAACTGTCTGCCAACGTGAATCGTTGCTTCTGTTTCTGTAACGATACAAGGTTCTTTGAAAAAAACAGAATTAAACCGAGCAAAAATAGCCTGATATACCTTCTTTTCGTTTGATGAAAAAGAATCATAATTTGCTATTTTATCAGTCGGCATAAATGCAGAGTGAGATTCAATTTTAGAATCATCAAAAATTCGTTTTGAATCTTTAAATAACAGAACATTGTTCTTGTCATGTACTTCCAATAGGTGTAGAACGGTCTGCTTTTCATTTTCACTCAGATATTCTGTATTGGTTCTAGGATATGTAACAAAACCTTTTTCATATAAACTCTGAACAATGGATAAAGTTTCAACCGGCTTTAATTTAAATTTCTTACCACAGAAGCCTTGTAATTTACTCAAGCTGAACAGCTTCGGACTTTGTTTTTCGACATCCCTTGTTTGAATATCTGTTACGATACCTTTATTAGAATTTAGATCGTTACAAATCAAATTAATCTTGTCCTTCTCATTCAATGCAAATTTATCCTTTAAAGCCAGTTTCAATCCATCCACATTCGATTCGATCGCATAATATTTTTCGGGAATGAAATGTTCGATTGCAACTTGCCTGTTATATATTTCAATGACGATTGGACAGATTACTCGCCCAATATTTAACAGACTGTTTGCTTTTGATGAAACATCTCTTGTTAAATTTATACCTAAAAGCCAGTCTACATACATACGTGCAGCACCTTCGTTGTACAAATTATTGTATTCTGAATCAGCCTTACGTTGGTTGAGCTGTGTAACAATCGTTTTATCTGTTTGATCTGGCAGCCAAAGTCGAGTGATGCGTTTTGATCTATCCTTTAACCCGAAATGTAAAATCAAACGTACAATAACCTCACCTTCCCGGTCTGCATCTCCTGCACAAATGATTTCATCTATTTTATTATCGTTAATCAAAGTACGAATTACATTAAACTGGTCTTTGACACCTTTATCCTTTTTCAACTGGAATTTAAAAGGATTAGGATAGAATGGTAAATTCTCATTCCATTTGATTTTTTTACCAAAATAACTATCCATATCCTGCAATGTCAGCAAATGTCCATACGCATAGGTCACGATATAATCCCCAACAGTGATATAGCCTTTGCTGTTCAAAGCATTTGTGTTCTGGCTTTTGCTAATCGCAGTAGCTATCGTTCTTCCCAAGCTTGGTTTTTCTGCAATAATAACCTTCATGAGCTAAACCTCCGCCATGCACATATTCAAAATTTTTTGAGAGAAAGTCATATCCTGTTTAAACTTTGGCTGAAAAATAATTGTGTATCGTCCACCTGCCTGGACTCCAATAACTCCAATATATTTTTTTTCATTCAAATAATTCATGTATCGATTTAAAATGACATCTTTCTTCTCTTCCGGAATCACGATCCAGCTTTTATTGCAGTAAGGTAAATTTCCTTCTGCCTGTAAAAGTACTTTTTTTATATCCGTCAATTTAAATTCAAATGCATTGATTTGCCAGTTTTCCTGATATTTTTCCAATGTCATTAAATCTGTATTACCTTCTCGAACAGGACATTCAAACTGCCATTTAACAGCTCGTCCTTTATTGTTGTAACTTTTCCAGAAAGCATCCTTTAGTTCTTTTTCTGTTAAAAACATATATTTATCTCCATTCTAAAAAAAAGCCAATACTGGCTTTTAAATCTTTATTTATATTATTGTGTTCTCATACATCATTTAAAAGAGTGATGCAATTGCATATTTACTATCACTGCCATGCAAATGTTTATTAATTGCACCAAATTCTGTAATAATGCATCATACCACTTATCCTTCACTACCATGAAAAGAATATGGGAAATGAACAGAATCACCTTCACTACCATGTGAAAATGTGCTGTACACAACCTCAAATGGCATTACAGACTACTATAGAATTTTAACCTCTTCACGAATGAAGAAAGTATGATCCTAATTCATCTGTACTTTCGATATTGCTATCAAGGTCCGTGAATCGACCTTATTTTAATTAAGGCAAAATTCCTTAATTTATATATTTAACTAAAACTGTCGAATGAGTGCAGCCACTTCTTCTAAATTCTTTTTACTTACATTTCTTTCTTCAAAAACTTGATTTAATTTAGTGTAGCTAATCTCGTTGATAGAAACATTATGATACGAAAGCTTTCTTTCAATTGTCGATTTTAACATAGCTGGACTAGCAGACTGAATTTTTCTACCCAGATTTCTTTGAAGAAATTTAAAGTCCATTTTATTACAGTTAAATACATCTCCAGATGCAATGACTTCATTCGCAAGGATTTCCTGCAATAATTTCTTTTCCTCACATTCCTTGCGGTAAATTTCGTAAAGCTCATTACGATATTTCTTATAAGCTTTTGAAAAATGCCATCCTTTGATTTCTTCTCTTTCCTTACTTGTTCCATCTTCATTGTAGTTGTCTGGATTTGTAGCACGTCTAGATGCATCCATCTTCTGCAATAAATCAGATTTCTTATCCTCATGATTTTTGATTTCCAAAGGATATGTTTTAACACCATCTTCTGTCGAAACCGTAAGACTAGTACTTGTAAAGTACAAACCAACATTACCTTTTCCAAGCTGTCTTTTCAATTCACCTGTCTGTTTATCGAATTTATCAGGTACATGCCCTTTCAAAGTGATCTGGATATAATATTTCCATTTCCCTTTGATCTTTTCACGTTTTACAGCACAGTAACAGATATCCGATTGTAATGCCTGCCATTCATACAATGTACATTTAGATAAATCAATCGAAAATACAAGACCTTGCCATTTCACTGTACCGATTCTGTTTCCTTCATCAAGACTGAATCGAATTCCAGTCGAGTTCTTTTTTGCTGTAAGACATCTTAAAGAATCCTTTCTTTTATAATGCACACAAGGATTTACTTTATCCTCATCATTTCGATATTGATCTTTTATAAGTTCTGATTCCATCTTTTCAAATGCCTTGAAACACCTTCCTGATAGATTATCACAAATTGTAGAGTTTAAATTTGCTTTATAATACTTGCGATACTTTTTCATATCATTGGTAAAGCCAAATTCAGACCAGTCAAACATCTTTTTGATGTTATAAATGATGTCATATTGTTCTTTTCTCTGCTTCCTTAATTCCTGAATCAATTGCTTTGATTCCTTAAATTCATCCAATGAATTGATTTGAATTGTCAACTCTTTTATAAGGTTTTGAGCATCTCTATAATCTTTACGTTTCGTCATTTCATAAAACTTCTTTTTTTCAAAGTTCAAGAAATTATTATAGAGGTGTTCTCCTAGTCTAAAACGTTTTTCTAAAATGTGTTCTTGGTATACTTCCGTTTTCAAGGGCAACGTAAGTATGTATCGTCCTTTTACATCACTCATAATCAAAGGTTCCTTTCTATTTCATCATATATACTATATAAAAGCGTGATTTCAATTAATTGTTGAATTTAGCTTTCATAATGTAATTATCTAAATACCTAATGTCTGATCAATCCTTCACTACCATACAAAATTTTGCTGTACATCAACCATGATCGATCTTATTCAACAATTCAGCACCCTTCACTACCATACAATAACGTGCTGGTGTACAACATAAAATATATGAAAGATATATGGAGGCACCCTTCACTACCATGTGAAATTTTGCTGTACATCAACCAGCAGCAGGCGTTAGTTTAGAGGCAGGATCCTTCACTACCATGTGAAATTTTGCTGTACATCAACCTCAATCAATGGCATTACAGACTACTACAAAACTTTAACCTCTTCACGAATGAAGAAAGTATGATTCCAATTCATCTGTACTTTCGGCATTACTTCCAAGGTCCGTGAATCGACCTTATAAAATAATTAAGGCAAACTGCCTTAAGAGCGTTCTAATTCAACATCCAATTTTCGCAAGGCTTTAGAACGTATTTGTTCAATCTCGATTTGATAGTCATAATAGGCAATCATAGTATTTCTAATTTCATGTAAAATCATGTCTGCTTGTGTTTTATCTCCATCGGCTTTCTGCAAAACATATAATGCAATCAGGCATCCATTTTGTTTATTCCCTCTTTCGAGTTCCACATCTGCTAGAACCTCTTCCTCTAGTTCTTCCAAAGAATATTTATTCAACATTTCTTCAGCTAATGTAAAGTCCATAACTTCAAATTCTCTGTGACCATAATCAGTTAATAATATTTTTTGAGATTTTAGAAATTTTTCTTTTAACTCTCTTGATCTAATCTTATTCCATTCTTTTAATTCATTTGCATCCATTGCAATTTTACTCCTTTCTTTTCAAATTTATATCTACCTATATTTTACCATTTTGATTTGGAAAAAATGCTAGATTTTTGTGCGAAATGACGGGCATTTCATAAAAAAACATACGCAAAATCTGCATATGTAATAACTAAACAATAAACCCTGCGAACCTAGTTCAAGGGGACATTGTAAAACATAAATTATTTCTATAAAGGAAAAAGCCAACTGGTAAAGGCAATTACCAATTGGCCAATAGAGATTCATAAAAATAAATCCCTGTACATTTGTTTTAAACTGTCTTTTACAAAAAAAACAAGAAATATATAATAGAACCCTTCACTACCATACAATAACGTGCTGGTGTACAACATAAAATATATGAAAGATATATGGAGGCACCCTTCACTACCATGTGAAATTTTGCTGTACATCAACCTCAATCAATGGCATTACAGACTACTACAAAACTTTAACCTCTTCACGAATGAAGAAAGTATGATTCCAATTCATCTGTACTTTCGGCATTACTTCCAAGGTCCGTGAAACGACCTTATTTGATATATTTTGCCGGAATACCTTCTTCAGCATATCTATTCGTTATTCTCTGACAAAGTTCATGTATAAGGTCATATCACCAGAGCTGCATTAGCACCCCCATCTCCGATAAACTTTTCTTTCCTTTTCGTTCCGCTTCTGCCGCATAAATGGAAAATCATTTTTAACTGCTTTTCAAAGTTTTTTTTCGTGAATATAAGCCCTCCTCTGTGTCGTCCACAACGTGTACTTTTACAAAATCAATTGCTTGCTCTACATCTAATTGCCCAAGCAGTACTCCAAATACTGCAGGAGCCAGTTTGTTAAGTAACTCTGGACAACAAACTGTAATATAATCCTCTGTTTCAAGGGGTGCAAAGGCATAAAAATCATATGCTATAACAGAAGTCAGCGAGATATCATATAATCCATCTTCAGTCATGTACAAACGTGGTGTATGAAGATGATGAGGTTTATATAAGGCATCATTCAGATAATCCGCAGTTCGTGGCCACACTTGTGCGTTGACAAAATTAAACAGTCGCATCACGGTGCTAATATAGTTACTTTTTTTACACCAACTACATGCATTTTCAACGTAATACACTCTTAGTTCCATTTCATTTTCATAAAACCAAATACAAGATTCTAACATTTTGTCAGGACAATTGTTATAGCCTTTGTAAATCATTGCTATGCGAACTGCACCATTATCAAAGTCTTCTATAAATGAAATGTTATACCTTTTTAAATAAGCACAAAATTTACTCTTTGCATCGAACCTGTTCATTAGTATTATCCTTATCTGTTACCATATAGACTGCTGTTCTGGAGATGAATTTTAGTTTACCATTTTTATCCCTGCTTCTGATAACATTCTTAACCTTACCGTCTCTAACACGAGAGTTAAACATTTTTCCTAATCTCGTCCTGACAATCGATGGCTTTAAATTTGCATTTTCAGCTTTTACAACAGAAATTTCAGAAAATGATGGTAAGTCGACTAACATAAAAGGTTTATCTTTTGGTTGTGATTCTGCTTCTCTTTCAAGTGTTTCCAATGCTGTCTGATAATCAAAAGGACATTGCTTATACATTTTTTCTAGCATAGTTACAAGATAAACATTCACCGTACAGTTGTGTTTATCTGCATCATCCTTCAATAATTCAAACAAATCATCGTCAATTGATAAATTAATACGTGCCATTAACCGCACCTCCTATAAATAAATAAGGTTGTTGTGCAACCGTACATCTATATCATAGTGGCATTGTGCAACTATGTCTAGCACTTTTTTTATTTCTTTTCAGATTATTCATATTAAATTTAACATGATAGGTTACCATACATCATACACAAAAATGCTAGAAAAATGTGCGAAATGAAACATAACAAATTCTCTATCCCATGCCATATAGCAAATCTACATCATGTATCGAATATTCTGTATTTTCATCCAACATATCAACCTCCCACTAATCCAGTAAATCTAACATTTGTTTTTCAAGTTCTTCCTTTTTGCGTTCCAATTCTTCTGATGCTTTGACCATTTTTTTCAAATCGTCAATCTGTGCGTTGATTTGTAAAATATCTGGATCCGTTTTTAAAATCAGTTCAATCTGTTCATCTACTTTTCTTTGTCTGTCTTTTTCTAAGACACTAATTCTTGTTTTTAATTTTTCAATTATTGATTTTCTAGCCATATTTTATATCTCCTTTTATCTAGTACATTTGTCTTGCATAGGCTTCTCTTTGAGCATTGCGTGTAGCTTCCTGCACTTTCTGTTTTATATCCAGATTTGCATAATAAGCTGTCTGAATCGCATTGCTCATATCATTTACTGTCGCATGGCATATCATGTTCGATCTTCGTTGAAAAACAGATTTTATAATCTTTTTTCGAGAATTTCGTTTCAAGTTCTTTTTTGATTTTTCATCATGAGCTTTATTCACTGCGTATTCATTGGAATACTTTTTAGAATTGATTTCCCAATCCAAATTTGTTTTTCTGTTTTCTAACTCATGTAGTTTCTTTTTATCTTTTTCAATGCTGTCAACATCTTTTCTGCCATTAACAATCGTTTGTATAATCATATTTCCTAAACGTGTTTCAAGCTCATACATCTTTCTACGATAATACTCATCCTGCCTTTTTTCATCATTGCCTTGACCATGTACAATACCGCCAACATCATCTTCGTACTCATCATTACCCGTACCATAAAGTTCCTTCTGCATTTCCTGTGTTTCTTCTAAAATATTACGATATTCGTCCACAAATGGTTTGATTTCTTCCAGTTTATAGATATCCTCAATGATGTCACGAATCTGGTTATGAAATGGACGGATATTTTTTGAATTGTATTTCATGCTTCCCTTTTCTGGAAGTACACTATTTAATGCAATCAGCTTTTTATAAATATGCTCCAGACCTTTCTGAGAACTATTTGACCTTTGTATCATATCTTCATAGCCATGCAGCATATCTTTACTGAATCCTATTTCAGATAAGGAATCCATTAAATGATTCATAGCTTCATCACGTTTCACATACAGTAGTGTATTGATTTCCATTTCACTTGCAATAGACGATCTAAGGTGATCTATCTGATGTTTAGATAGAGTCTGTTTTCGCTTTGTTTGTTTCTTTTCGTAAAAATTAATGTGACAATGTGGATTGTCCGTATTTGTATGATATGAAGATGTCCAAATAACATTATCAGGTTCTAGGTTCATTTTCTTTAAAATTGAATTCATAGATTTTGCAATCAGTTTATCCATGTTTCTTTTATCAATAATTTGATTTTTTACTGCAAAATCATGATCGAAAGAAATTATCATTCCATACAATACAGGTGGCTTGTACTGGTCACATATCATCTGCATACGTAATGCATCAATAGGCTTACCACCGTTTGTTATACTGCCCGCACTTCCTAATCGGTAATCTGCATAATTGAATGCTTTGTCTGTTGTTACTAACGTCTTATCACAGGCTTCATCACGATCACAGTATTCAAAAGCATCAGCTGTATTTACTGTATTATTTTTTTCTACCGCATTGAGATTTTTGTTTGAGTACTGTGTATGCTGGAATCTATATTTGACAATTATACCTGCCATAGATTAACTCCAAGCATCCGAAAAAGCATTATCGTTATCAGTGATTTCAATCTCATCTAAATTTCTTTTCACTTCATCCAAATTTTTATCAGAAGCGTTGGTATCAATAGAGTGTAACCATTCAATGAATTCATCTGACTTCATATAATTACGAATCAACGTTTGAATTGAAATCTTGGATTCTAAAAGATCTATCTTTTTTAAATATTCAATAACATGGGAAAAAACTGATTTCTCTAAATCATCACGTGAAGACCAATACCAGTACATATTTTTTGATAATAATGGTTCTTCTTTTCCGACTCCTCTTGGTGAAACACGAGAGGAGTCATTCAATCGCAATTTGATTCCTGCACTTGCCAAAATGGTTGGTGACAATACAATATAACGTGGAATTGCATACTCTAACTCGAATCCATCTTTGCGTACACGTACAATTTCATTTTCCATTTCCTTATACCATGAATATTGAGAACAGTCAGGCAAATAAACCTTGCATGGACCTAGCTTAGAACGATATACAATAATTCCATTTCCATCACTAACATCCATATTCTGAAGTTCGTCCGGTGTAATCAAAGGTTTTTTCTGATGTCCAATATTTACACCACTACCAGTGGAAGTAACATTGTTATTAAAATTATTACTGTACGATTCAACCATAATATCTTCTTCACCAATATTATCACTGATTGATTTACAAACATCATGGTCAGCGCTTGAAATAAAATACCACAAGTTACAGTTTGAACGAATGATGTGTGCAATATGATCACCGTACTTTTCGTTCATCTGTTCATAGTCCTGCAAATATAAATGGAACAGGATATTTCGTGAACGTGCTACAGTCATTTTCCCATCAAAGTTAGGAATCTTTGCCATATTTCCAAACTCATCTAAAATAAAATGAACACGCTTTTCCAATTTACAGTCATCACGCTGGTTTGCTTCATAAACAAGTGTCTTATATGCACTTTCAATCATCATCGCTGTTATCGGATTATATCTTTTCTTTTCATCTGGATCCACAATAAACAGTGCATGTTTTCCATCCTTGAAACTACGGAAATTAAAATCTGATTTACTCATCACCTTCATCAATTTTCGACTAGTGAATGGTCGAATAGATGCAAGAGATGAAGTTATAAATGACCCTCTTGTTTTGTCTGGTGCAGTGGCGATTGTAGCAAAACTTAATCGAGATACAGATGTTTCATCCAATGACTCCATATATGCGGATAGTACCATCTTTTCTTCTCCATCAATCCTTTTTGTCTTACCAAGTAGAGATATCATTTGTACCAGTGAATAATAATTTTTTTTAGCACGTGCAATGGGAGCCGATGCGACTTCTAATAACGAAGAAATAATCAATGCCTTTTGTCCATCAATCCATATTGGTTCTGAATTTGAATTTCCATCAACAATAGATTCAACCTGATCCTGAGCATATTCATCTGCTTCATCCGGATCTTTAACGGCCCAGTCTGTAATATCATCCAATGGATTCCAATGATCTGAATACTCAGGATTACGGAAATCAATCACATGTACCTTGTAACCTTTCTTCGAAAGGTATAAATGAAAATCGTTATACATTTCTTTTTTTGGATCATGGAAAATCATACTTTCACTTGCCATGCTTGCAAGCATGACCAACTGACGAACAATCTTTCTAGATTTACCAGATCCGGTAGTACCAACACAGTAATCATGAAATGAATCTGTTTCATATAATAAAGTTTTATCTGAAATCATATGCACGGGAGCACCGCCAACATCTAGATGTTGTGTTGTATCAATTGGTGCTTCACCAAAATATTTTTTTTGTTCTTTCAGGGTTCGCCAGCGTGCAGTAGCAATCACGTTAGATTGCTGAGGGCGATTTATTTTCAAGCCAAAAGCTACATAATAAAAACACAATGCCCATATGCAAATACCTGTTATTGCACCGTCCTTTTTATGATTTAAAACTGAATTTATAAAAGAAACATCAAGTTTTAAAAGCATAGTATCAATCATATAGAAGATTAGATAAGAAACCAAAAACACGATTGGAAAAAGACATATCAAAGATATATAAAGACTTGTTGAAGTTGTCGTAACTGTACTTTGACTTTTGTTTTTTGACATAGAATTAGTCTCCTTTCTAAAGAAATTAAAGAAAAAGTGTGAGCACAAGGCTATTTATGCCTTGAAGCTCCACTTTTAGGTCAAGAAAAATGAACAAAAGTTCAGAAATAAAGAAAATGCACCCTGAAGGCATAAATAGCCTTCAGGAAGCACTTTTTAAGAAAAACAGGATGAACATTTTTTGAACAAAGTTCAAAAATCAGACAAAGAAGAAAAACTAAGGAAGAAGGTATAAAAAGCTTGCAAACACTGTTTGCAAGGCCCTTAAAAGTTCATCGAATCCGATGTGCTTATCCTGATGACTTTTAGAAGCGTATTTTGTTCACTAAAATAGCGAATAAAAGTCCAACAAAAAAGTGCTCCGTTTGAACCACTTGAGCACAGAATAAGAAGATTAATTAAGGATGACAAACTAGGAAGATATTTTTTATTTGAGTACATTGAAGTACGAAAAAGAATATCAGGAATTGTTTGGTTTCACAGAAATTAAGGTACTTAATATTTGTGTTCATCCAAATTTTATAGAAAATAAAAAAGGTACAATATTGTACCAATAAGAGAATGAAAAACAGTCTGGACAGTTAACTGTTCATGTACTGTTTTTCAAGTTTTTTTATTTTCGATTGTGATAATTTAGGTAAAGTATAATCAACCTGCGATACATTAAAACCATTCATTAGAATGGTTTTAAGTTCGTCTGTATCGTAGGCTAAGAAACCTAACTGCTCCTTTACAATACGATCACAGAAATAAAGATGTGAAGCGTAAGGTTCGTCCATAAAGAACACAACATTTGTTTCAGGATGAAGCAGTTTCACGTACTTACAGATGTTAATACAAATTGGATCACTGTACCATGATTTTTGTATTAAGAGTAAATAAATATCTTTTATACCATCCACTGGATTAAAAGCCAAGTTGATAAAATCCTTGTCCAATACATGAAAATTGTCAAACTCATCTTCTGAAAAAAGGCTTCCTATAACAGCATCATTCTCGCTGTATTTCGGAAATGCCATGTTGAGTTTTCGATAAAGATACTTATCACAAAACATAACGATTTTCATTTCAATCACCTCCTAGATTAATACTTTTTAGAATGTTTAATGTTAGCAAGATATTGTTCGATATCGGTACGTAATTCATTTGAATTCGTTCCATATTTATCATCAAGATACTTCAATATAAGAGTATCCATATCATGTGCATGAGAAAGTTTATCCATCTCCTGCACAAATGTATTTACAATTGCTTCACGTACATCATTTGTGATTTCAGTTGAAACATTGGATTTTGCAATCTCATTAACAGTGTATTCAATACAGTATTTTATGGTTTCTGAAACACTACTAAACCCTTTTACATTTTTTAAATTTAATAAAGCCAAACGCATATCGTTTGTGTATAGGAAAGTTGATTTGTAGATGTTGTTCCTTGTGAGTGATAAATAATCTATTTTTAAAATATCAGCCAATTTATAAAGCAAAGACTCATCAACATAATCAACCTTGCAGGATTCAATTCTATGATATTTTAATCTTGAAACATTTGCCTTAATTGCAACATCTTCTTGAGTCAATCCAAGCCTGATTCTTGCATTTTTTAACTTCTCAGCTAATTCATTATCAACTGCAACACTCTTTACACTTGCCATTTCTATCACCTCCAAAATGAACTGTTGAAGTTCAAATCAAATTTAAAATCATAATAAAATAATTATTTTTGGCTGACCTTATCCTTTCGCTCATCGTATCTGCCCATTGCTTTTTTTATGCACGAACAGTACAGCTTGCTGTAATAAAGATACGTGACGATGCAGTAATCTTCGTCCCTGAATTTACAAACGCTTATTTCATTTTCTAAGTTTATATTTGAACCAGATATGTCATTAATATTCTGTATCAGTGTATATATTCTGCGTACCCAGTATTCTTTTTCAAATCTGCCTTGGTATTGATTATGCATCCTCATTCTCCTTTCATTAGTTCAAAAACACACACTCATATCCAATTAATTCACCATTCTCATCGAGTGCAGGATTGACTGTGTAATTCTGTGAACTTTCATGTCCATAATTGTCTGCTTCCGCCATTGCACGTATAGCAATCTGATCATAGTCTGAGAACAAAAACACTTTATTTTCCTTTTTAGGTGCGTTACTCAATGCACCGTTTTGTTCTCCTTCCGGTGTGTAATTTACAGTCTTTACTTTTTTTAAAGTCAATTCCTTCTGTACAAAATGACCTTTATCATCTGTTAAGATGTAAATGACTTTAACACTCTTTTTACCTTTGCTTTTTACTTTATATGCAAGATGTTTTTTATCATTGATGTCCTTACCACGATAATCTTCAGCTTTAATCACATAATAATATGGATTAAAATTATCTTCCGCTACAGTCCTTAGATCCTTGTCCACAAATACAAGTTCTGGTTCATGACTTTTCTGTATACGAGTATAAATATCATAACCACCAAAGCCCACAATTATCAGGACTATCATTCCCATTAAAATCTTTTTTAACATATTTTTATCATCTACTTTCCATAAAAACCATTCAATCTGGTTCCTGCACCAAGGGTACGTTCTGCCCATTCTTTTACGCTCTTCCATTTCTGACAACGGAATCCATATTTTGGTTCGTTTCTGTTTGCGTTGCATTCCGAAATCACAACAGAACCATCTACATCTACTCCTTCGATAAATGCAACGTGCATAGTTCCACCGCTCGATGAAGTAATCGAAACGATGGATTTAGGAATCGGATTGTTGATATCTTTTGAATATTTACCACTGCCAGGTGCTACATGATCTACCGTTAATTTTTGATCCCAGTTTGTCGGCAATGGATAAGGTGAATCATGATAATTTACATCCCAGTATCGTCCAGAAGCATATGATGAACATATCATTTTGTTAAATTTACCTGTTATTGATTGATTTGTACATGCTGCACCATATGGCCACCACTGTGGCTTATTTACCGCACATACATTCGGGTTTCCTTCATTAATATTGGCACTGTAAGTGTAGTACTTTGAATCAAAATCAATCATTACACCTTCCGCCGTAAGTATTCCACCAGAGCCTTCAGATTCACACGCTGAGTCTGTACTCGAACCTGTATGAGTATCACGTATCATGTCATAGATGGTCTTGTAGGTTGTACTTGTATAGTGCAAACCATCATCTGTTTGGATGTTTCCTAAAAGTGAAGTATATGTATCAACATAAACGATTTTCTTTCTCAGATTCTTTTTGAGATATGTATTAAATTTTTCAATCTGGCTGTTTTTTATGACATAGGTTCCTGCACATTTTGCTTCGTCCACCGGGTTGACTGACATAACCACAATACTTTTTGCTTTCTTCCAGTCTGAGTCAACTAGTGAATTCAACTTAGTTACATATTTTTCGTAATTATTCAGATCATTGACACCTAGATTGACAACAATGGTATCTGTATCTTTCAATTCCTTGTTCACTTTATTGATAGCTGTATTTACTAGCCAGTTGTAACCTTTTCCTACAGAACATATCCACTTGTTCTTTCCTTCTGTGATTGCACTTTGCATACCTACAGTCCGTGAATCGCCTACCCATAATATTCGACCACTGATACCTGTTGAAGCAGAGTCCGCATCTGCACTCTGTCCACGAAACTGGTTGTATACCTTCATACTGTACTGCGATCTTCTCTCTACAGTACATGAAACATAAGATGTGTTGCAACGCTCAAAACAGTTCATGAACGCTTCTGTCACCTTTGTAACGCTGTTACTTTTTTTAAGTTCTTCTGTATCCTTAAAATAAGAGGTTCCTCTTACAGACCATTTGAAAGTCGGCAACTGCTGAATACAGAGAAAGTCAAGCTGTAATTTTAAATCACTCGTTTCCTTTCCCTGCTGTGCAGCATAGTTTTTTAAAGCTGTTTTATAGCCTTGTGTGGTCCATTGCACTAAGCCATACCCTGCTCCGCCAATCTCAGAAGCACCCGGCTTGAATCCACTTTCAGCATACATATTTCCCATGATGCCTGCGGTCGCTTCGTCCGAATACCCAGAAGCTTTAAAGTAGTTCCAGATCGCTTTTTTATTTTCTTCAACAGTACCGTCTGATGATACATCAATACTGCCAGCCGCTTCAGATGAGCATTTATCTTCCTGATCCATCATTATCATTTGTGATAAAACGATAGGTGGTATCATCATCATTGCAACAGTTACTCCTGTGGCAATACCGATACATGCTTTCTTTATTTTTTTCGCATGTTTTATTAGACTTCCCATTATTTTCTATCGTCTTTCATTCGTGTGAATTTAGCAAAGGCTTCATCCCCAATTTGAATGCGAACTCGCATGGCTGTACTTGTTCCAATCTTGGCATAGCATTCACCAATATTGGCAAACTGCACGAATTCCTGTTCTGATTCTGGAATCAAATGTGTTTTCTTGAAGTATTCGATACCCTCTGCACCTAATCCAAAATAAAACTGGTATACGGAGTTTTCAATGATGGCTTCACCCTGTTCCTTTACCGAATCTTTTAAAACATCACTAATCTGCTGAGTTGCGGGAGTCAAGCCTGCCATATATTTACGAACACGTTTGATAACTGTCTGGAAATACATCATGATGTCAAGATAACGAGGATCCATGATGACTGAGAATTCATCTGCATAAAGCTGTTTTCTGCGGTTGAATGGGTCAGAGATGATATCAGTCCAGATGTATGACAAAACGTTGTAATACTGCGTTGCAAGTACTCGTGAGCCTGTGTTGTCCTGCAATGCACTTAAATTAAAGTTGATAACATTTGCTGATAAATCTACGTTTGTATGACCATTGAAAAGGTTTGCATCGGCACCATAGGCAATCGGCTCTAAGAATGCTAAACAAACTTTATGACGCTCAATTTCAGCACGATCAGGATGAGGTTGCTTTTCGATCTCTGTCAGCCATTGCTGAATCGTGTCATAAACATCTGAAAAGATAGGATAATCATCACTTTTGAAATTATCCAGAATATATTGAGCTGTTGTCTTAAAGTCTATGTTAATAAGCCCGTAAACGTGTGTTAAAGCACGTTCAATCAAGTTGGTATGAAGGATACCAATCTCATCAGAATCGCCTTTATATGCATTTAAAAATGATCTCAGGAAGCGAATATGCTGCTCAAGCGGATAAATCTGATCTAAAGGTACTTTGCCATCCCCTGTGTCGCTGTCAGGAACGTTGAAACGTATCTGTAGTGGATTGATTCGACCTTTTTCTCCATTGGAACAGTCGATATTCGCACCACCTAATTCATATGTCAGCTTATTCAATTCCTTACCTTCTACATCCAGTATATATTGCTTGTAGCCTAGACCACAACGATTGTAGATCAGCCACATCAAAAAGAATGTTTTACCCATTCCTGAATTACCGACAACAAATTCGTTGTAGTTGGAACGATCGTCTTTCTTCGTAAAGTTGTCATAGAAAACAACACCATTCGTCTGAATCGTATTACCTATATATACTGGCGGGTAATGAACATCCTGAGAATACTGTGTAGAATCGTATAAGGCTTCAAATACAAACGGATACATCCAGCCTAGTGTAGCAGTAGTAGTTGTTTTGTAGAATCTGTCTTTTAATTCATAATCATATAGAATCGGAGCTGTACAGTTAAACAATTCCAAAGGTTCAAACACACCATCGCTAAATTGAATCCCCATCGAAACAAAAGAATCATCTAAATCCTTACAAATTTCATTGACCTGCTGAACACTGTCACCTTTGATACGCAAGAATACTGTGAAATCAAATGGTGTATCTCCTTCAGCCACCATCTTTTCAACCATTGTCTGTGTCTTATCAAACTGTTTCATCAGCTTTGATTGAGTAGATGCATCTTTTGCTTTCTGCATATTGCGTTCGATATTATGAATTTCCTTGTCAAGACTTTTTGTTAATGCTCCACTTTCAGCTGGCTTGAAATGCATAGAAAAATCAATATCACCTGCTGTAGCTAAATAACTCATTAATGCAAATGCCGGTTCTTTTCGATAAATATGAATGAATTTTGTTCTACAGAATACTCTGTCAAGTTCAACACATTGTCTAAAGCCTACATCTACCATACCAATGCGTGTTGGATATAAATAATCCATGATATCATCGGCTTCTTTTGCCATTTCAGTAAACAATTTCGATGCCTGCGGGTGATAGAAGTTATAGATTACAAGAAATGTATCCATAAAATCTAATATGCTTGTCTTTTGGTAAGAACCCAGTGTAGAAACAATTTCCTGGCATCTCTGTTCTAATTGAAAAATATCCTGTCCTTTTAGGATAAACACAAAACAGCGATCCACAAGTTCTTTCGTCAATGCTGTATATTTCAATCTTCTTTGTGCTTCATCCAGAATTTCATATCGAATGCGATCCTGTGGGTTTGATAAATTTAAATTATCTTTAAAATACTGGAAATCAGCTACATATCCATCCACATCCGCACCAACCATATACGAATAGATCTGCCCTGCACCAATCGAATTGTTGAAGATCCTTGAAAACGCACGTATAAATGCATACTGGTCATTGTCCTTGAAACCGAAAATATTTGTTCCTGCTGTACGAACCATCATGATATAGTTTCCATCAAGGTCCTTGAACATATTCTTTTCTTCGTCATATGTAAAAGGAATGGCATCTCTGATGTCAAATCTATCAATCTTCGGCTGTTTTTTCTTTTTCTTTTTTTTCTCCTTTTTGGAGTTTTTGATACTGTCGTTGACAAGTTTCTGTTTTTCTTTAACAGGATCTATATCCTTATTTTTATTTTTTCTTTTAAAAATCCCAAACATTTAAATACTCCTTCATATAAAAAAAGAATGACTCAAGCGGTCATTCTCAGCTATTTTTAAATTAAGGCAGATTGCCTTAATTTTCATTTGACAATCTGTTTTCCTGAATCATATTCTGATATTCAATCCATTCCTTTGAATCTTCATCAAAATTAGTTTTGACTGGGCCATGTGTTCGTTTCTTTGGAATGTAAAAGTATTCCTTTGGCTGTTTATAACGGTAGTTATACCACATCTGTATATGCTGGATAATAGATAAATGATCTGGCATTTCAACAAGCAGAACACCTACAAGAGCAAACATAGCAACTCCCATAATCAATCCAATAAAATCATTGAAAAAGAATTTTACTGGATAATACACTACAAGGTATCCTGCAACCATGAACACACAATCCAAGCCAGAAAATTTCCAAATCAGAATCGGCTTGACGGATTCTTTATCAACGATAATTGTTGTTTTGTTATATCCCATTATTTTTTACCTCTGCTTTCATTATTGGTGTTTCTATTTCCTAACGAATTTCGAATTTCACCACTGCTTTTCATTTTATATGTACGTACACCTGAAGCACTTGGCTTTTGAGCTTGACTGCGAGGTTTAGTATTACCATTTGTACCAGACGATCTAACAGCAGGCTTTGTGCTTGATGAAGGCCTTTGACCTTGTGGCTGTGGCTTTGGACCTGAAGATTGTGCTCCGCCTAAACTATTACGTGTCGATGCACTGCTATGCATCTGGAAAGAATGAGCGCCACCTGTACTGCCACCAACACCAGAAGAACCACCAGAACCTCCGCTTGTTCCGCCTGAACTTCCTCCACCAGAAGCACCGCCACCACCGGAATTAAAAGAAGTGTAATTTGGTGTGGATGTATCACTTCCGCCACCATCACCCGACTGGTCGCTACCTCCACCAGAAAAACGATTACCTAAATCACTTAAAAACATAGGCACTGCTCCTCTTTGATGTACTGGATCACCCATCTGAGCACCGGTTTCTGGATTAAATGCTGTAGTATCCGACCCTCTGAAAGCCGATAAACGTCTTTTCTGCATTGAGCCTGTTTGTTGACCTGCGGAGTTGAAAGAATCTGTTCTTTTCTTACCGCCAATGTTCGCCATACCACCAGCTCTTGTACGTTCAATACTGCCACCAACACCAGATGCCAACTGATCGTTACCAAAAATGGCACCACGAATACCACCTTGTCTACCCGTAACACCACCCATATTCATAGAATTTCCTAATGCAGCACCTTTGATACCACCTGTACGATTACCATTACTATCTGGATTACCGAATATTGCTCCACGTGCTCCACCGACACGGTTTCCTTGACCGTTGACATCACCTAAAATCTTGCCACGTGCTCCACCTTCCAAGTGTCCTGTATGTGGGTTACTGCGACCAATTACAGAGCCAACAGCACCTGACACCAAGCTTTTAGCCATACCAAGTCCACCTCTGAACTGATTTAAAGTATCAAGAATACCAGAAGCATATCCACCAATCATAGCCTGCACAAAGTTCGGTGCGGTCATGATAAGAGAAAATGCACCAAAATAAAGTGCAACGGACGCTACTGGCATGGTTGACGTTGCTGATGATATAGATTCGAGAAGTCCTACAAACAGTGACAACAGAAATATCTGTGTCAGATTCTGTGCCCATGCACCAAATATTGTCGCTTTCCACACATTAAATGCCTGCGGATTCTGAGGGTTTGTCATACTTGTACAGGCGAGCGGTCCTATGACATAATAAAAACCTATGGAAATGACTCGCACTGCAATCTGTATACATATGACAAAAAGCATTACTACATATACACACATTCCAATAATTGCCATAAATATACTAAAGTCCCATACGTAGTTGTCACCATCTCGTTTTGTGATCTTTAATTCATTTTTGTTGTACTGTTCTACAAATTTTGAAGCTCCATAATCTCCGTCTTTTGGTAATCCACCAAAGGAGATCAGAACAGATTCAATCAGAGAATCACCTAATTGGGATGTGGCTGAATCCGACTTTATTTCGTTTGTCAGATTTACATTTAAAATTGCTTTTGAAGCATCCTGCATGACTGGATTGATAATTTTTGTAATTCCTACAGTCAGTGAACAGGCAATCGCAATACCTAAAGCAGTACTACCCAATTTTTTATGTATATCCATACCTGCATCATCATCACGTATCATAGCTGAAACAATCTCCCATGTGATCTTAGCCGGAATTGCAAGAAACATCAGTGCTAAAGAACAGTTAAAAGCAGTCGATAAAAACTCATTGTTTGAAAACAGGTCAAGACCAATAACACCATTTACAATCGAGTTCAAAAGTGAATTGACCATACCTAAAAGACCACTTAGAATACTCCAAAAGAATGACTGTAACAGATCCTGTGCACCACGAACAACATTATTTTTAACACCTTCAATCAACCCGCCGAAAAGATAGTGGTTGTTTGGAAGTGTTGCAACAGCAAACATTACATTATGTATCATATAATCATCCTTTCTTAGAATATCAATTTAATAACCCTTATAATTAAAGCAACTATTAAAATGCCTCCAAGACAACCTCCAATACCAACTAGAAAAGCCTTTGTAATATCTAAAGACGTGTACATTTTTTCTACAGTTTTAGGCAAAGCTCCATCAATTCTTTCAACAACTGTCTGCATAGATTCAGATTTATCTATTAATCCCTTGACATCCTTAGACAAACCTTCAACCTGCTCAAAAGAAGCTTTTTTCATTGTTTTCTGTTTCATCTGATTTCTTAATAATTTTTCCATTGATCCAATAGCTTCATATGTTTTCAGTGTTGTATCATTTTCATTGATTTCATTCACTGTTTTATTCGTTTCATTCACTACCTGTGTCAAATTATCTAAAGATTCTATAACTTGACTGTTATCTGCATAACCATAGGCATTCGATTCATTGTCATTCATAGTGTCATTATACAAATCATTTGTTGTGTCTTGCTCATCCATCATTGTTTCTACATTTTGTGACCTGTCACTATCAACAACCCAGATTCTATATTTCTTTAACAGTGAAGATACGGTTGACACATTAAAATTTGTCACATCCACCCCATTTTTTTCCTTATCAAACCAGTCCATAAAACCACATACCTTTTTTACGGTATCTAGCGAACCAATGATATTTCGGTAGTAAGTAATGATAATGTTATTATCTTTATCCCACCCTAGTTCACTGATTTTCTTTTCAATCGGCTCAAATTCAAATTTCTTTTCCAGAGCCACTTTCGCAGTTTCAAACTTATTTTCTTCCATTACCGGCATATTTCTTATCCTCCTTGTAATATATGCACCTCAAAAATTAAGGCAAATTGCCTTAATTTTAAGATTTATAGAACAACAGAATAATTTGTCCTATAAATCTTAAAAAAGAGAGTAGCGAAAACCCACAACCCTCTTTATTTAAAATTAACCTTTCATAAATAATGTTTTGAAGATGTTAATCAACACTGGAATAATAAACACGAAAATCAATCCTATAAATACACCTTTAGTTTTCTGTGAATACATTTGATCTTCCTGTGGACCAGCAAACATCTCACGAATTTTGTAGTATGCAGCAAAGCATCCTGCTCCTAATACTGCAATTGCCTGCAAAAATGTCTGTAAAGATGTCAATGCAGGATTAAAAACTTCAAACAATTGACTCCAAGCTCCCATAAAAACCTCCTTATAAGCTCATCATAAAGCTGACAACCAACCCAGCAACGATACCGATAACAATACGTACCAATAAAGACTGACCACCTTCGATATCTTTTTCTTCTAATGGTTTTTTTAAGAAAACCCAAGAAACAAGTGTCATCATGGCAATGTCAAAAATAGTAATTGCAAGATTCATAAGTATATCCTCCTTTTAATTTAAAACAAGTCGCATTCCAAGATAGATGCCATTGCTATCCTGTAATGGTGTACATGACCCTGAACGTCCAGATGCAATTAATGCGGATTGACAGGCACTTGGGGCTGATGACATGTCATAGCCTTGCGAAAACAAATAATCCCTTGTAACAGGTGTACTGCTACTAGGTTGTTGAGTCTGGGCGGAAGAATTTGAAGTTGCAGGTGAATTTGATACATTGTTATTTGTATTCGTAGAAGGTGCTTGAGATTGCTGAACACTCTGCTGTTGTTGCTGTTGCCTTTCCGCTTCTCTTTGCTTTTCTTCTTCCTCTGCTTTTCTCTTTTCTTCCTCTTTTTTCCTTTCCTCTTCTTTTTGTTTTTCTTCCTGTTCTTTTTTAGTGTCTTTAATAATAACTGTTAATTTTTTGGATGCTGTGTTTCCTGATGTGTCCCAAGCTTTGATTACTAACTTATAAGTCCCTGTCTTATTTTTATTCAATTTATCAATGTTTTTAACTTTTACCTTTACATCCTTGGAAGCATCGTAATTGTCCGACACAGAATAATAGTTGTTGATACCTTTCATTTCGCCTACTTCAAAAGTCAAGCTATCATCCTTGACCTTGATTACAGGTTTGACGCTATCAACAATATTTGCTTCTACTGTGTATTTTTCATCGCCAATCGTATAGATCAGCTCCTGCTTGCCTAATTTTTCCAGATCCCCTTTTTTTAACGATGGACAGACCATTGTAATGTTACTTACATGTATCTTGTTTCCGTCAATAGATGAGTCGGATATTGGGTATGAATCAATACGCTTCACATACTCTGCTGTATTTACATCCTCATCCCCTAAATCAATACGGATTGAATCTTGAAAAATCACATCGTGTGTCTGAGGTGTAGACGAGCTACAGCCAATAAGTGTCAAAAACATCATTAAGACACAACATAATCGTTCTAATTTTTTCATAAACTCCCCCTTACACATCAATTCAAACGTAAAAAAGTCCTCTATAAGGACCCATCATCTAATCTTGATTTTTTAGGTATATCAAACCCCTTTCAGTTATTATGACCACATCACCGCATTAAATCAGTCACTGCAACAAAAACAAAAAGTCCTGCCAGGGTGTGCAGGACTTGAACTATCTGGACTTACATCATGTGGAAAAAAGTCGGTATAAGACATGAAAGCCAGATTATGAACTAAAATATTAACAATTAGTTTACTTTCTCTTTTAATGATTTTGAAGGTCTGAATTTAACATTTTTAGAAGCTTTGATTCTGATTTTTTCCTTTGTTGCAGGATTGATACCATCACGCTCTCCACGTTCAGTGACTTCAAATTTTCCAAATCCAAAAACATCTACTGTTTCTCCATTGGATAAAGCTTCTACCATATTATCAAACACACTGTTTACAATTTCATCTACGCTCTTTTTTGTTAATGTCGGGTTGTTCATCATAATATTTTGTACTAGATCTTTTTTGTTCATTTTGTTTTCTCCTTTTGTTATAAATTCCTTTTTTACTTTAATATAAGTTTTAAAAAAATACAAACGTTTCAATCCTTAAGACAATCTGCCTTAATGATTATGTTCCTTTACATATAGAATTTAATATGTTTTGTTTTACCTGTCTGATCTGATCTTTATAGCGATTATAGCTGTCTATAACTTCTTTGGGTACATTAGGTAAAGGTTCATATAAATCATCTAAATATATCCTGTTCTGTGGCTCTCTCCAGAAAGTATCAAACTTGATCTTAGAAAAATCATACATTCATCAATCTCCTTTTGCCTGCAATACGATATCGTTGATTGGCTGACTATCACCATCCAAGCCAGATATAGAATTGGATGAAACTGTAAAATCAGTAGTCTTTAAACTACAATCATTAAACTTCGATTTTGTTATTTTATAATTCCCATCAGGCAATACCACAGGCAATACGCATTTGCCTTTTTTTAGTGTGAATGTACTCATCCAACGCACACCGTCATACATACTGATATATCCCTTTTCATCTGTTTTTAAATAGTCGTTTTTATAATTTTTCAACACCATCCCTTCACTGTTCAGCATTTTAATTTTAAATGTTCCATTATCTTCAACAAGCTTATCATTCTTATTTTTCAAAACGATTCTTGTTGCTGACTGAATAGGCTGGTTGCTTTCAATTATTTTTACGGTCCCTGTTTTATCAGAAGAAAACTCATATCCATTATTTAGACGGATATATGTATATGGGATATCTTTGTTTCTAGTTACAATCAGCTCAAAAGGTTCAGCTTCAGATTCATCATCAATTTTTTTAACAATGTAAGTACCCTTTAAAAAATCGGTCGATTGAAGCACTCCATTATCGTCAGACTCAAGAATTTGATAATCACTTTCCAAACCATTTTCTTGTGCCAATTCAATAGCTTTATCTATATTCTCATCAGCTTCTTCATAAAAGCTTTTTTTCACACAACCATATTTAACAAAACCTGGCATTACACCATTTTCATCGGTAGTAATTGATGTAATTTTAAAACGAGAATGCATCTCGGTCAGATTTATGTTCAAATTGGTATCAACACCCTGTGTTCTATAAGTAAATGTATAATCTTTAGCTGATATCTTTTCGATTTTTTTACCCTTATGTTTTAAAACGGAATTATCATCCTGTACGGAGTCGATACCGTATTTTGAATGGATCGTAATCTTTAACTGTGTTCCCTTATCAAAGGTAAAAGAATCATCTCCACCATCCACTGGGTATGTTATATCTTCATCCGTCATGATTTCTGCCGTTCCCAAACCACCCGTCAATTCTATGTGCAATGTACTGGTACTTTTAGCCTGTATACCAAATGACGAAGATACCAACATTATTGAGGATAACATTCCAGTACATAAATATCTTTTTAAATGCATTCTTTGCACCACCTTCCCTTCATCCTGCATATTTCATAATGACAGTAATACCTTCTTTACAATTTATTGGTCTGGATCAATATAATCCAGAACCATATGGAAATGACAGAAATCCCTAGGCTGATCGTTATGTACGATGATAAGAATCGGATAATAGTGCTTACACATCATATCCTTGATAATTTTCTGCATTTCCTTATGCATATTTTCATTCCATTCAAAAATGTCATCTCTAGGACATTCCACTCTGGAAAAATAGAGATGATTTATATCCTGCTTCCACTGCTTATAGAAATTCTCTTTTATTGATTTGCGTGTATCCAGCTTAAAGCGAAATACACCTGTATCTGTTGGATCACCAAGTGTAAATAATTCATTTTTTGAGGTTAAGTCATTCGTCCATCTCTGTGCACTGTCTGTGCGTAACAGACAGGTCAAACAACTTTTAAAATCAGATTCGTTTTTAAATTTATTGATCTTAATATCATTATTAAAGTACATCATTCATCATCTCCTTACATTATTAAGGCAATTTGCCTTAAATAGATATATCTAATTCTTTTGTATTCAAGTAATCGCAACTTGACATTTATAAAATGAATACTTATCATCTAAAGTAGATAGAGCAAGCTTCAAATCATCCAACACTTGGAATTGGAATGAATTGATAATTTGCTCTTTTTTTTCTTTATCATGTCCTCACACATAACTTTAGTACCTCCTTTTTCTTAAGGCAATCTGCCTTAAATAGACATATCTGTATATACAATAAACTTAAAACAAAAAGCTTAAGGCAATTTGCCTTAAGCTATAATTCATATTCCTGCGTGTCATTTATTCTTGATATCACATCTTCAATATCTTTGTTTTGTATATATTCTATATTAACGCACGTACCCGCTCTGTCGTATGTTGGTTTGAATGTAAAGCAGTCTAAGTACTCATTCTGATTTTGCTCATCTAATTCAACTCCATAAAGATCCCATAAGTCATATTTTATTTCCTGCAAAGCAATTTCTTGAGCATTGCCATCTAGTTCTTTAAATGAAAGCTCCCTTTTATCATTTACAAGATAGTTTAAATTCAATTCTAATGTATTTTCCAAAATTGCTATTGCTCTATCGTGTAAAACTTTATTGAAAGAATTCAATTCAGCTTCAGGAAGATTATATCTATCGTGTTTTTCAATTCTATAGTCTAGAATGTGTCTTAATTCCTTTTTTTGGCGATTCCCTAAAAAAGTCTTTGCGTTTTCAGCAAACGATTTACCAAAAACTGGATCTAAAGTTTTAATATATTCATTTAGTTTTTCTGGTGACTCGTAAATATATTGTCTTGGCTCGTCAAACATACAATACCCATGATCGAACAAAGGTGCCATACACTTTATCTTGTTAGTTGCATTATCAACTAATACACCAAAATTATTCAGATGTCTATCTGTATTACAAATCAATGCATCAAAAACCATCATCGAGCAAAAATCCTGATAAAATTCATCTCCCAGATTTTTATAAAAATCTACAATGGCTTTCACTGTTTTTTTTCCTTTTAAGAATCTTGATGCAGGAACAAAAGATGTATCTATGTCAGTAAATAATTTACATGTACTCGATAATTCATCTTGCCATATATCTAAATCATAGGCAATTGCATTTAATCCCATTTGATGAGCAACTTTATAAGCATAATACTCAGCATAAGCTTCTTTTCCATGGTTTGTATACAAATTGCCATGAACATTTCCCTTATAAAGCACGACATCACCATTGATTCTTCTCCAAGCCTTTTTAAGAGAACCGTTCGTTGTCAATTCTGCGACTGTACCAATGCTATTTGAATGTCCATGACCTGTATATGCGATCAACGCAACAGATTTATTAAAATCATTCTCATATAGATTGTAATCTTTAAACAACCCCGTAAAATCCGGATCAACAATCCAATATGGATCATTCAACGAAAGACCTTTTCCAACTGTCAAAATTCCAATCAAATCATTCCCATGAAGTCCCAGACTTGCCAAAATCTCATTTACAAAGGCACGATTTTTAGGGATATTTCTTTCCTGTATCCATTCTAATAGTTCGTTTGAATCGTCGGCTTTTAATCCAACGGGATAAAGAAAATTATTTATGTTATATCTTTCAAGAATTGTCAATTCATAATCACCATAAAGTGAATCTTCAATTCTAAATTTTAGAATATCTATATCTTTGTTTTTTAATACAAAATCTTTATACATCCTTCATCACCTCATCTTTCACTTTTACATCATCATAATTTTAGCAACAAATCCTACTTAAGGCAATCTGCCTTAAGATGTGTTTTCACCACATTTATCACATATGAAACTAACATATATATTTAGTCCCATATGCAATAAAAGGAAGGTATGTACCTTCCTTTTAAAAATTAATCTTCACTTTTGCGAATCTTGCGAACAGTTGCAATTGAAGCACCTAGTGCGATAACAACAATACCTAACATCATATACATCATGTCTTTATTTTTAGCAGTACCAGTATTTACACTTGGCAACAAGACATTCTGGTATACGATTGAATAACGATGATTATCATCTACGTGTACTTCCTTGTCATTTACAAATAATCCTTCATCCGTAAATTTAACTTTTACAACTTCATCCGATAACTTATATCCTTGTGGAGCACTTGATTCTTTGATATAAGTTGTACCATATCGAGTCAAGAATTCAGCAGTACCAGTTTCCTGATCGCCTGCAATTGTTTCAAGTTTTGAACTTTCAGCACAGTTTGCTTGTGAATATGAAGTGAATTCAAATTTGTTTGACTTGATATTCTGTCCAGTTACACTGTCAACCTTGTTTACCAAGATACGTGGTAAAGCAGTATGTTTTGGATATACTGTTACATCATACTGGAACAATTCATCTTCATCATCCCATGTTGGAATTCCAACAATAAATGGAGTAATTGTTTCAAAGTCAGACAAATCTTCAACATAAACTAGATACACACCAACAGGAAGGTCTTTGCAAGTTGCCTTGCCTTCTTCATCCGTAGTCATTTCATAGTCTGGAGTTTCAACTTTTTTAGCCATATCCTTGGCTACTTTGTCGATCACATCCGCTGTTTTAATCTTATTCAAGTCCAAATCCTTGTCTGCAAAAGGTTTATATTTAATGATATATTCCCCTTTTACAATGTCAGCAATCTGAACAACACCAAATTTAACATTTTCTTTAGAAAGGTATTTATCATATGGATCTGTTAATTCCACTGAAATTGACCCTAAACCATTGTCAGGTACTTTAGTCAAATCTTCTTCAGGTAGAATTGTTACGTCCCCAACTTCTGGATTTTCTGTAATATCTTTAGCCTGTAGATTTAAGCATGGTACTAAAACCAGCATCAAGCTCAAGGCTAAACCGATTTTCTTCAGAATCTTCATGACTTTAACTTTCTCTCCTTTCTCTTATTAAAAATAAATCTAACAATCAACATAAATACAATCAAAAATGGAAGTGCTGTAAATAACAATTCTCGCCAGCTCATCATTTCTGGTTCAATGGCTTCTTTTTTCTTTTCACTGTATGGTACACGTTTACCAGTCAAAATCAGTCTGTGCGTGTTGATTCCATAAGGAGTACAAGTCAACAAAGTTGCAAGGTCCTTGCCTTCTTCTATCCCAAGAACATCAGGAGCTTCTTCTTTTTTTACGATTTCAATTTTATATATCTGGTAAGCTAATGTTTTGTTACCAACATGGATATAAAACAAATCATCTTTTTTTAATTCATCCAGCCTTGTAAAAAGCTTTGCGTTTGGCAAACCCCTATGACCCGTCAGAACAGTACGTGTATTTTCACCACCGACAGGAAATGATGAGTTCTGTAAATGACCTACACCGTTTGACAATACATCATCACTTGTTCCGTGGTAAATTGGAAGGTCAACGCCTATTTTTGGTATTTCAATTGAACCCATGATACCTTTGCCAGTCAGATTTAAAATATTTTCATAGCTTTCATCCGATAAAATATCTGTATCGATATCTCCTACAGAAGCTCCCATTGTTTGGAAAAGCATATCATTATAATTGTGAGCCTTTTGAATCTGTTCATTGATTTTTGCTTTATCCGTATGTTTTACTTTGCTCTCATAGGTTGAAATCATATTATTCTGCTGTATACCAGAATGAATACTCGATACCAGTGGAATCGAACATAAAGATATTCCGATTACAATCAGTAAACGTACTGTCCAACTGGTTTCCTTGATAGCTTTAATAATCGACTTCAATATCAGCACCTCCAAAAATGGAAGGTGGCAGTACTGCCATCCTAACCATTTCATTCATTTTCTAATTAGTCTTTTTTGCTTTTACGTTTTTTATCTAATGCTAATGCACCAACGACTGTGATTGTTCCTGCACCTAAGCAAATCATTGTCAAGTTAGAACCTGTGATTGGTAATTTAGTTCCTACATAGTTGACTACAGTGATGTTAGCAGAACCATCTGTTACATCTGTTTTTAAATCTGTATCACTTTCTTTGTAAGCACCATTTAAGAATTCTTTAACATGAGCAGTTGCTTCTAATTTCTGTAGTGTTTTTTCAGTTGCACCTTCACCTGCATTGTAACTATTACGTTCAGTAGTGAATGTTGGTTTGATTGTTATTACGATTGGGTCTAGAAGTTCTCTATATCCAGCAGGCGAATCCGTTTCTTTCAAGTAGTAAGTTCCCTGATCTAAACCTAAGATTGTAAATACACCTTTAGCATCAGATGCCATTTCAACTGCATTACTTGGTCTTGTACCACCAGTGTGGTCAGTACCACCTAATGAATCACGGTTCATAACAACATAGCCGTCCGCTGTTTCTTTTACATAAACTTCATTTGTACAGTTTTCATCACTATATAGACGGAATTTAGCATTTTTCAACAATTTGTTGTGGTCATTGATCTTCAACCCATTGATTTTATAAGTGAAGCAAACTACTGTATCCCAAGGAGTTGTTCCTGTAGAACCATTTCCATCACTATCTGGGTTGTTGCTATATTCAAGGCGAACAGCATTTTCAAATCCAGCACGACCAGTACGGGTTGCTGCATTGTCATTCAATGTTGCATTATAGGATAAACGAATTGACTGACCATAAGTGTTTTCGTAATTGTTATTCATACCTTCTGGGAATTGTTTATCAACAATTGCTTTTAAATCTGGAATCTCTGCATAGAATGTATCTTCCCCACTATTTTCAACAACATTAAATTCATTACTCTTCAATGTATATGATTTCGTAGTACTTGAAATTGTAATAGAAACAGAGTCTTTGTTGAATGTCAAAGCTTCGTCCATCTTGTCATGAAAAATCATTTTATATGTTTGATATCCATTCATGTTTGGCACATATGTATCGTGGTAGTAAGGTACTGTCTGTCCAATTTCATAATCCCCAATATCATTCCATCCGACATTGTTGTCATCTTCATTGATTTTCTTGATCAAAGTTGGATAATCTGATTTGATATTAACCTGAGCATCAGGGTTAGCTGTATTTGTCAAAATCAATGAAGCAGCTGAATGTGTATCCTGTACAGCAGAAACTTCATCTGTTAAATAATAGCCGTATCCTAAGCCACCAAATTTAACTGAGCCGTCCACTGGACTAGTTGCTGTTACATTAACAGTCGTTGGTGTAAGACCTTCTTTAACTAATTCATTTCTTAAATCTTCAACGAAGTAACGGTATTTGCTGTAACGACCTTCTAATTTCTGATCTGCCTGAGAACCTTCAACTTTGTTAGTATTCAATGTCTGAATATAGTCGATCACATCATATTCTGTTACTGAAGAAGCAGATTTGTTGATTTTCTTACCAACAACAGTCTGTAAAGCTGTCTTATAAGCATCATTCCAAGTGTAGTTGATTGATTCCTGATCTACCGCATTTTCTGCGTCAAACAATTTGTATACATTGAATTTTTTACCTACTAAGCTTTGGCCATTATTTGGCTGAATTGTGATTGAAGCACTACCCTGGCCAAAATCAGCAACACCATTTGGAGTTGCCAGTGTTGATGGTGCCTGTGTTATAGCGTAAACTGGAGCAACTACTGGAGCTGCACTTGATACGACTGGACTTAATATCACAGCTAACGCAGAAAAGCCTGCGAAAACTACATTTTTAGTTTTCATTTTATATCCCTCTTTCTTCATTATTTAGAATTCAATTTTTCTTTTTTTGACATATATAAAGCAAAAGCAATTACAGCCACTCCTAATCCAATCAATAGGATCGTTCCGTTTGAACCTGTTTCAGGTAATAACTGCGTCGTTTTATTTGTAATATCTACTGCAACAACACGATCATTCTTAGTTCCCTCAAGACGAATGTTTCCAGATGTTTTAGATGTGTTGTACTGCACATTATCAATTGTAAAATCAAATGTGTTTGTCTGAGGTGTAGCTTTTACATATACGGAATGTACATATGCCTTACCATTTTCATCCACTGGAATTCTATAGCCTTGTGGAGCTTTTGTTTCCTTGAAGTAGTATGTCTTTTCTACATCTAGATTTTTGAAAGTTAATAACCCTTTGTCATCTGAAGTCTGTGTATCTACTACATTTTTACATTCTTCATCACTATATAGACGGAATTCAGCACCTTTCAAAACTTTTCCATGCTCATTTGTTTTTGTAATTTTCAAATTGAAAGGATTTACCTTATCGGCAAATGTAGCATAGCCGTCCCCTGAATCCTTTGTACCATGTGTTACAAGACTGTTCGTTCCACTTGTAAATGTGATCTTGCCTGTACCAGAAGCTACGTTGAATACAACTTCGTTTGGATTTAACTGATATCCATCAGGTGATTTGATTTCCTTGATTTTGTGAGTTCCAGAAGCCAAACCTGTGATTGTGATTTCACCGCTGCCATTTGTCTCCAAATCTTCTGTTGAACCATTCGGCAATGTGTGACGGAATACTGCACCACTAACTGGTGTAGAAGTTCCTTCTTGTACCTTCTTGATGTCGAATTTAATGACTTTTTCTAGAACCTCTGGCTGATTGAAAGTTGAAACAAATTCACTCGTTCCAGTAGAAGTGATATTTCTTACGAAAACTTCATTATTGATAAAATAGCCAACTGGAGCTTTCGTTTCCTGAATAGTCACAGTTCCTACTGGAAGTGTTGGTGTATTAGTCCCATTATAATAAAAATCATCTCCAGAAACTTTATATGCACTAGTCAATTCACAATATCCATCTTTATCTGTCTTTAATACCCATGAACGAGCTGGAGTCTGACCTGACTTCGCTGGATCTGAATCGTACAATCCTTTATAGTACTTAACCGTAAATTCAGCACCTGCAAGAGTGGCACTTCCCTGTGGCTTGTTCTTGTTGGTTTCTTTGTCAATTTTACCAAGAACTACTGCAACTGGGTCAGCCTGAGGATAATCCTTCAGTTCTCCATTAGTACCATACTGTGTAGTTTTTCCAGAAGTAACAGTGATCTTATTAATAGCCGAACTTAATGCATATCCTTTTGGAGGTGTAACCTCTTTTAAATAGTAAGTGTCTGCATTAAGTTCAATTGTATTTGACCAACCATTCTCATTTGTTTTCAAAGATGACACTCTATTCTTATCATTCTTTGCGTCACTTTCTGACTTATAAACACCATAAACAGCATTTGCTAAAGAATAACAACTGTTATTATCAGTAATAGAAGTATTGGCTGATGTTTTCTTGATTTGTAACTTTCCTAATGGATTCCAAATACTATACACAACATCCTGACGTTTTGTAAATGTACCTTGCCAGTTTGTACCATGTTCATCATTTCTACATTTATATACGTCAACCCCACTTGGAAGTGGCAATGATTGAATATGATTATACATATCTTCAGTACCTGATGGAGACCACGTTCCACCAGCTTCACCTGCCGTAACTCCTGAATAAGCTTTTGAAGCCATATCACTGGTCATACACACAGCTGCTGATACACCATATTTACTTGTTAAGATATCACCGTGTCCACCATATCCATAATAGAGAACCTTAGCTAAGTTAGCATTATCTACTTTCTCAGGAGCACCTAAACTCTGCCCCTTATGAACCCCTGCTTGCATACCTTCGCCACAGAAAGCTGTCACGCCATTGCTCAGTCCATAGATTGCTTCGTTATAATGACTACCGTAAGAATCATATACCCATGTGTATTCGGTGAAACTATCTACTGTTACACCTCCTGCACGTGATAAACTAAATAATGAAACATTATCATCTTCTTCATTCGTATCATCAAGTCTATTAATCTCATTTAAAACATCGCTTTTAGTTTCACCTTTATCATTTGAAAGTTCTGGTACACTGTACTTATCTAAAATTGCAAGATTATCATAATTCAACATATATCCATCATATTTTGAATAAAATGATTTTTTTAAAAAATAATTAGAATCACAGTATTTCAATAAGCCAGATTCTTTTGCTCTATCTTTCCTTTGATCACTATATTTTTTATATATGTTTTTTGAATAGGCTTTAAGAATCAATTTAGTTGTATCCGATTTATTCCAAACATTAAAATCAATATGAATTCCATCTTCTGAAAGCTCATCTTTAGCTTCATCAATCGAATTCTCATCAGATAATTCATCTTCATCATTAGAGGAGTTTAAATTCACACTAGCATTTGATTTATCATTAGAATTAACGATTTTATCTCTAGTAGAAGAATCTGATTTAGAATCATTACATTTGAATATCATACTAAAATTTGCATCCGCAGTTTTTGTTGTGTATACAAAACTGAAAGACTTTTTACCGCTCGTAAATCCTGAGATTGTGCTGTTATTCAAAGTAACATCATCAATAGCCGCATTTTCATTGGATTTTGAGACAATTTTGATTTCTGTACCTTCGTCATAATCGGCATTATAGCTTTCTCCATCAGACAGTTTTTTTGTGAAATCGCCTGATGAAAGTGTAACTGTACCATCCCCTACAACATTCACTGAAAAGCCTGCTGAATCAACAGTCTGAGCGGTTGTTTCTTCTGCATATGCAGGAAGAACAAGGTTCAAGGATGTCAGTGCTGTTACGAAAAAAGCCAGAAAAACGTTCTTAAACTTTTTCATATTTCAATCCTTTCTAAGGCAGATCGCCTTAATTATTTTATTTCCCCTTTTCTTTCTATCCCTTGAAAAAATCTCTAACGTTAGAAATCTTGATTTTTTTGAGTATTTCATAACATCAATATCTTGAAAGGAAAAAATATTGATATTTTTTCAACTCAATTTAAGGTACATCCAATAAACTGTATCTGTTCATATTTCATCCCACCCTTTCTCATAAATACTTTCATTTGGTGCAATAGCACGGGTATTCCCCGCTTTATTGCGTCTGAAAAATAGAAAAGGAACCCGTCCGAGTTCCTTTTTTAAACATTAAATTTTAAAATCATAAAAAAAGACAGAATTCTACATTCTGTCCTTTGCTTTATATCTTTAGTTAGCTTTATTCTTGCCACATCCACTGCACTTGTAGCCAGTCAATTCCTGCTTTGTCGTTGCAGGTGAATCCACAACATATCTTGTTTCGTACACCGCATCGTGATGCACAGTTTGGTATCCTGTTACTTCCTCTTTCCACTCAGTGTGCCATCCACCACCTTCATATGCTAAAGCATGTGCTTTTGTATGAGCTGTAACATTATTTGTAATATCTGCACCACATACATTACAAATATCATGAGCCTTCATCTCAGTAATCGGAATCTGTTCATCATAGGCAGCCTGCACCAAGACCTGTTCGTTGTGTCCTTGCTCGGGTACATTTACCGTCTTGTACTGAGCCACCCAGTTATGTGTATGTTCGGCTGGTTTTGAGTTATTTGAGTTTGAACCACTGTTATTCGATGGCTTTGACGTACCAGAGTTATTGCTACTGTTGTTAGATGGTTTTGAAGTATTAGAATTATTGCTACTGCTGTTTGAAGGTTTAGAAGAACTTGTGTTGTTCTTATTCGAGCTAGTATTTGTAGTCGAAGCTGTGTTGTCCTTCTTTGATTCTGAAGTATTTGATTTATTAGATGAATCGGCTTTTGCGGCTTCTTCCTTCTTCTCCTCTTTCTTTTCTTCCTGTTTTATTTCCTGCTCCTCTTTCTTCTCGTCCTCTGTTTTTGCAGAATCTTCAGATGGTGTCAAAGTGGCAGTGCTGCCATCTTTTTTGGTTACGTCTAAATTGACTTTATCTTCTTTTAAAGAAACATCCACTTTCTTTGTATCTGTAGTATCTACATCCTTGAATACGAATGTTTTGTCCTGATCTAGTAATCCTACTTTTACATCTAGTTTGTCGTTTTCTTTGGTCGTGTAATACAAAGTACGTTCTTCTTTGTTTTTTACGGCGTCTCCATCTTCCAACAAGTTATCACTGAAGTTTTCTTCAGAACTTGATTTTGTTTCAAATACAGTAATCTTTTTTCCAGTGTTGTTTGTAATCTTCAAAGATTTTGAATCCTTGCTTTTTTGACCGATTGTTTTAACTTCCTTTTTCTTGGCAACTTCTGTTGTCTTTGTGTCTTTTGTTCCTGTCGATGAAGAAGAACACCCAGTCAAAATCATACTTAATGCAATCGCACCTGCTGTTAAAATTTGTTTTGTTTTCATATATAATACATCCTTTCCTGTTCTATTTTTTTAAGGCAAATTGCCTTAATTTTTTAATCAATCTCTTTACACCCCTATTTTACCATGTATCCTTTCAAAAAATGCTAGATTTTTGTGCGAAATTCAGGGTGAATTTCATGTTTTTTGCTGTACTACAACCTCAAATGGCATTACAGACTACTGAAAAAATTTTAACCTAGCCACGAATGACAAAGGTGTGATTTTAATTCATTGAATTGACTTTCACATAATTCCAATTAACAAAATAAAATAGTAACGCATACACATGCCAACAAACAAACCAATACACCATAAAGCAAATACCCAGGTAAATTCCAAAAATACCATCTTAGCGAAAAAATTTCGCAATTTTTTAATGGAATAATATCATTAAGTAAAGAAACAATACATTCTAACACCAACAGAATCACTAGTATATACACTAACCATTCAAGAATGAAATACCCAGATATCATATTCATCACTCTCCTTGCCATTAGAAACAGACATGCTGTCCTTTATATCTTTCAAATTTATATCTACCTATATTTTACCATTTTAATCTGGCAAAAATGCTAGAAAATTGTGCGAAATGCAATCAATCCTTTCTGAACATATGAATATAGATCAGGTCATTCGCATACATCTTTTTCACAAAACGTATGCAAAAGTTTACTTCGTCCGTGGAAGCGTAAAGTTGATATCGACTCAATCCAATCGTTTTTAAATTCAAACGTTTGACAAGATATTCAATCGACTCATATCCATTCGGTACGATCACATCTTTAATATATTTACAAAAAGACTGTATTTTTTCTTCATACACTGAATTCAGACTATCATCAACATTCAGATGATATTGAGGTATCCATACTCCGTTACGAAAGCATAGATTCGTATAGCCTATCAGGCTGTCCTTGTTTCTGTTGAAACTGCATTGTTTCGATAAAACGTATTTCATAGTCATCACTCCCTTCGCAATTAACAAAATTCTAACTAACTTCATTTAAAATTCTACAAAAGCAACAAATCCATCATAAGAATATATACGATACCAACCATCCTTTAATTTTTGGCAAGGTTCCACACAACTTGTATCTATAGAACCTCCAACATAATCGTAAACATTATATTCATCGTCATTTATAATAGACCTTGCTAAAGTGATTGCGTTACATGGTTCAACCGTATTCATAGAAATTACATCAATTACATCTTCAATTTTCATTAATAAATCCACCTCCATTTGCATAGAAAAAAGGACCTAAACGCACGTTTCAGGTCCTATGTATACACTTACTTGATGATACCATTATAGCACAACTCTCAGACAAAAATGCTAGAAATTTGTGCGAAATTTGTTCAGAGTAAAAATGAACATTCTGAACAAAAATAGCTAAATAAGCTTTATATAAAGTATATCAGCAATCAAAAATGTTCAAATAAAAAATCCAACAAAATTTTCACAAAAAAATTTATTGTTGACAAAAAAAGGAAAATAAGCATTTTCACGCTGTATTACGCACAAAGAATAAAAGAATTAAGGCATTTTGCCTTAATTCTATAATTCCATACAGCTTTCATTTCTTTCTTCTTCTAAATCATCTTCAACAACTACTTTACTGTTTTCATTTCCAGAAGTATCTAATATCTTGTTGATCTCCTTTTGGCGATTTCTTGCACTTGTTAATTCATCCTGTAATTCAAAAGGTTTATTCACCATCTCTTTTGCAATTTTTAGATTTCCTTCGTAATTCTGGATGGTTTCAATCGTTTTATTCAGTGAATAGCGTATATCATTGATACGTTTATACATTCGATTGAAATTTACTCGACCTACTGGATTTACCGAATCAACATTGATTGTACGCAATGGTGTTTTCATTTTGATTACTATTCCTTCTCCTGCCAAGCCTAATCCAATCAATACGTCCGCTTTCATAAAGCGACCCACAAATTTATTTTCTTTATAATCGCTCAGCTTGTACCCCTTTGTACATTCTTGAATTGCATCCCAAGCATCCTTCAGATCGTGATATTCATTCCCTTTGACATCATAAAATGTAAAATGCTCTGTATCTCTAAGATTATTGGCTTCAATCTCATCTTTGAAATATTCACATTCTTCTGCAAGAATGGTGCGATATTTCTTTTCTGTTTCGATTCGATCTGGTAAAAGTGCAACATCATCTTGTGCCTGCAATTTTTTCTTTTGCCATGACCTACGCATTGTTTCCAATCGTTTCACTTCATTGTCTACTTCAAACTTTTCCTTAATGATAGGATTCCCAGATGCAATCGCCTTAACCTCGGCATATGAGAAACTATTCTGTGTATCTTCTTCAAATTCACGTGTATCTCCCGTACCTTCTAGAAGCTGTGTTACATAGCTTGATTTTGTTTCGACCATCTGCCATGAATATGCATCAAATGATTTTTTAGTAACGTAGCGGAATTCGTAAATTTTGTTATACATATTTCCTTGTCTGAATGCTCGTCCATTCTGCTGTTCAATATCGCTTGCACGCCATGGAACATCTACATGGTGTATTGCTATCATACGTTCCTGAATATTTGTTCCTGCTCCTAGTTTTGGAGTTGAGCCAATCAAAATACGCATTTCACCTCTATTCATCTTTTCAAAAAGATTCTGTTTTTTTAGTTCCGTATCATAATCATGAATAAATGCAATCTCGTTTTCGGGCATACCTAATTCTACAAATTTTATCTTTAGATCGTCATAGACATTGCTGAACACATAGCCAGTTGCTTCATCGTTTTCCTTCTCATTCTTATGAGGTGTAGACGAGTCGCAGAAAATAAGCTGGGTCGCTTTATCATTATCGTAATCCTTATAAATCTGATATACCTGTTTTGCAATCGTCCATAGTTTTCCATTTTCTTCGTCTGGATAATTTGGATCAATTAAACGCATATCAATACTTGCTTTTTTACTGTCTGATGTGATCTTAAGCATATTGTCGATATGCGGATCCACATTCCCATTATGAATACTTTCGGTACGTTCAACAATTTCACTGATGTAGTTTTCCAGTACATCACTTGGCTCAATGGCAATAACAGTCGGCTTACCTCCAATATGTTTTGGCGGTACAGCTTTCACTCGACCCAGCACCGATTCTTCCAGTGATTTTCTAAGCATTCCGGCTGTCTGAATCTCAGCAACCTGTCTAAAGTGATTCATCAATTCTTCCATGTTGAAGAATTTACAGAAGCGGGAACGATTGACAAAGCCTGAGCCATCTACGCTGATTTCAAAGCTGTTGGTTACTTTACCAAATGTCTTTGCCCATGCATCAAAGCAACGGATGTTCTGTTTTCTTAGATCGTTCTCCTGCAAATATCTCTGCATAGTATAAAGCTCTGCCATAGTATTCGTTACTGGAGTCCCTGTCGCAAAACAGATACCACCGCCATTATCCTCAATGATCTTGCATTTCATATACATATCCATAGCTTTTGCGGAATTCTGCTGTGGAACACCTGCGATATTTCGCATAGCCGTATAGCTGAAAAGATTTTTAAACTCATGCGCTTCATCTACAAACATATAGTCGATTCCCAGATTTTCAAACGGAACTACATTTTCATCTCGTCTGGAATCTGCTAATCTCTGTATCTGCATTTCGATAGATTTTTTTGTTCTTTCCAACTGCTTTACAATCTTTGTATGGTTTTCATTGTATGAGTTGTCCATTTGTTCGATGGCAGCATTCATCTCATCCATCTGTTTTCTCATCAGTTCAATCTGTAATTCAGTACCGATTGAAATCATCTTAAAGCTGGAATGTGCCATGATAATTGCATCATAGTTACCAGTAGCAATCTTTGTTGTAAAAGCCATTCTACGCTGTTTTGACATATCTTTTTTGGTTGCCACCAATACATTGGCATTTGGATATAAACGCAAAAAATCGTTTGCCCACTGCGATACGATATGATTTGGAACAACATACAGAATCTTGTTTCTTAGTCCTAAACGCTTCATCTCCATCCCGCTGGCAACCATTTCAAATGTTTTTCCAGCTCCAACCTGTTGCCACAGCAAAGTATTTGTATTCGTATCCATGATACGTGCAATTGCATTTTTCTGATAAGGCTCCAGATTGTAGGAAGGTGCCATTTCCGGAAAAGAAATGAATGAACCATCATAGACTCGGTTTCGGATGTTGTTGAATCTATGATTATAAATATCTACCAAATCTTTCTTTCGTTCATAGTCCTGATAAATCCAATCCTCAAATTCCTGCTCCAAATCTTCCGCAAGCTGTCGAGCCTGTGCGGTTCTTTCAGGATTGACTTCACTTTTTCGATGTATTTTTCCATCCTCATCTTCCTCCGTCCAGTAATTTCTAATCTCTGGCATTCTGGAATTAATAATATCTGTGAAAAGATCATATCCATTGTAATCCGGCTGGCTTTTCCAGAAGTCTACATTGTCTGTTTTCTGCACTCCCCAGTTTAGCGTTACCTCACTGTTGATGTTCCAACGACTAGGCTGTGTTGTAAAATATTTAGCCGAATATTCATCATAGTCGATTCTCATACGTGAATAATCATACCCAGACTCCTTAAAAATGTGACTACTGAATTCACGAATATATTCAATAGGAACCCATTGAGCACCTAACTGTACATGAATGTCCTCAGCCGACAAAGGTTCTGGTAAAACACTCTTTAATGCTTCGATATTGTTGTCAAAACCATATCTTTCTGCAATCTCAATCTTTTCATAGATATCTCCACTCAAATATTCATCCGCCATGAGTAATTTTCCAGACTCTGGCTGAATGAAGGCAATCTTTTTATCTAGCAGTTCCTTCTGTACGCTTTCTTCTGTCACAGAAAGCAGTGAACTCATGTATTCTAAATTTAAAGATGCATACGTATCTAAAGATACACGAACAGCATCTTCCAAACTTTCAACCGCTTTTATTTCACGTTTTGGTTGAATCGTTCTTTCTGAAAAAATTTGAGTTTTGCTTGCACGCTTTGTTTTGGTATCATAGTTTTCAAGTGAATCCAGTAGAGCCAGACGAGGATCGTTGTCTAAAAGACGGATGTTCGTTCTTTTATGGATAGGTCCATATTCCTTAACAAAATCATCGTATAAGGCATTCAGTTCCGCACGTTTTCCAAGATAAAGAATCTCATCGACATCATCCACCTGCATACGAATCAATTCGTTTGCTGTATCAGCTAATTTGATAAGGCAAATTGCCTTAAGGCGGTCTGTTTCATTTTTAAATGATACAATGTCTTCATCTGTTTTGCTTGAAATACAAACTTCATAGTAAAAGTCAGCTTCTTTGAAATACAGTTTGTCATTCTCAACAAAAAACGCATTGACTGCCAGTTTTGAGTGCTGCACATCCATTGGAATAAACATTTGCTGTTCTTCTGATATTTGTTCTTCCTCATAGATTCCTTCAGGGAAATCATTTATGACAGCATCAAAATAATTCTGTAATGATTTATCTTTATCTGTTGTAACTTTCAGTACATAATTATCAAACTGTCCTTTTTCTTCCGTAACACGACCAAACACATGATCTGGATGCATAACAAAGTAATCATTCATCTGCCGGTGTTCTGTTACATACCGTCTTTGTGTGAATAATGCATCACGATTGACTTCCTTTTCGTCGTTTCGTTTTATAAAAACTATATCGCACGCTACATCTGTATTTGCTCCGTTTTCATGGAATAAATTGGAAGGTAAACGCAAGGCACCTAAAAAATCAGATTTTTCATTAATATAGGATAAAATGTCGCTCTTGCCATCCATAGTATCAGTCGATGTAATAAACGCAACAACCCCACCATTTCTAACCTTTTTCAATGCTTTCGCAAAAAAGTAATTGTGGATGTTCCAGTGATGTTCATTCAAATCACGTTCCTGCATATCATGCACTTGAAAAAATCCGAATGGAACATTCGAAATAGCCAGATCAAAATAATTGTTCGGGTATGGATTGTTTTCAAAACCTGTGTTTTCTACATCTACCTTGTCATAAAGGTATCTGCTTATCGTTGCACTCATGCTGTCAAGTTCGACACCACAAAGTGTTGAGCTTGAATACATATCGTTTGGCATTCGTCCAAAAAAGTTACCATTTCCCATACTGGTTTCAATGATTCTTCCCTGATTGAATCCCATTCGTTCAAGAATACGATAGATATTGTCAATTACATTTAATGGAGTATAAAAGGATGTCAATGTTGATTCTTTTGCATTTGCATATTCATGCACTGTCAAAAGCTCCTTGATTTCCTTTCTTTCCAAAGTGTAATCCGTATCACTCTCATTAAATACATGAGGACAGCCACCCCACCCTGAAAAACGTGCTAGTTTTTCTTTTTCTGGTAAAGTAGCTGTCCTGTTTTCTTTCTGAAGCTGACGAACAGTTTTTAAAGCTTCAATATTGTATTGTATCTTTGTTCTTGTCGATAACCTTTCATCTTCTAGATGTACTCTCTCCAATACTTGGTTTGTAGCACTTTTAGAGTCAGAATCCACTGCCATGTTATTTCTCTGGCTTGATTCAAAAGCTGTTCCTTCTTCTGTAATTTTTCCATCCAGCTCAACTCCTGTGATGCTGGATACGTTGCTTCCAGTTCCTTCAGCACCTGCGTGAAGTGTGAATTGATCTCCTGATAAAGCTGAAATTCCAGATTGCTCAACTGCTCTGGATTCCTCTCCTTCAAAATGGTATATAATAGATTGTTTTTTTCCTTCAGAAGTTTCACTACCTCTACTTGATTCATCATCCCCCATGCAGAGTTCAAATAAGCTGAGTTGCTCGAATCGATTGTTTTCATCTGGATTCACTCCTTTCCTTTGTTTTATTTTCCTCATATATATTTTACCATGTATCCTTTCAAAAAATGCTAGAAAAATGTGCGAAAGCATATCCCCTTTCGCACATAATCATTCAAAATTAAGGCAGTTTGCCTTAAAGCTCGATATCCCCTTTTGAAATGTTGTGATAATATTCTTCCATAGCTTCATCAACTGATTCATTTTCTAATTGAACGGTCGAAAGAAACTCACCACTTGCAGTCCAAACCTGCTTTACATTTTCATCAGGGTCCCTCAACAATACATAATCATCATCACGATCAATTAGAATCTCATGTTCTTCCATCCAGTCTGGTCTTGCCACAGCCTGAGAATTATTTGTATAGTCTGACAAGCCACATTTTTCTAAAAGCCAGGCAGGAAGAATTTCATCTTTATTCATGGAATTATAATGTTCCATTTCTTCATCTGTAAAATATTTACCTGTTGCAATCAGCCTTTCTATGCGTGAGCTAACATCTGCCCATGAGAAAGTTTTTGATTCAGAATCTTTAAATAATGATGCTGAATCTTTTGATGAAACACATACAGTCAATCCTTTTGAATCATGGTCAATGTAGCCTTTGTCCTGTTTTTTATTTTTAAAATCATAGGTTTGACCACCAATACCATATTCATTTTTAAGAAAAATCGCTTTGTCTTTTGCATTGACGTTCATAGCTGTATACAGATGATAGATACGATATTTTCCATTCACAAAACCTGAACCAATTCTTAGAATATTGTTGATACTTCTGTCAGACCATGGACTAAAATCATTTGTATCTTCTTCATGAAACACATCATCACTTACATCAAACAAATTGACTTCCGTATAATGTGGCTGTGATGTCGACACCTCATAACTTGGAGGAAGCGGTGTTTCTTTCACCTCTAAAGGAAGCGGAATCAAAACATCTTTCCCCTGTTCATTTGAATGGATCACAAAATCATCATCTTTATTCAGTTCTAACGGATCACTCAAATAATTGTCCGTAATACTCCAAGCATTGGTGTATTTCCCATCCTCGTCCACCATATCCTCAACATTGCATAGAATATCTTCTACACTTGGTAGTGTAGTTTCTTTTGCGGTGTCCAGTCCGGCTTTTAAAATACTGTCCTGCTTGATTCTGCAATCCTCAATAAAATGTTTCACTTTTGTCTTTCCTGCATCCGTCAGACTATATTCATTGCTACTGTATAGATCATGTTCCCATTCATCTTTGCATAGCCAAATTTCTTCATTATCAAATCCTTGTTCATATTCCAATCTTTCAAAAGCTTCATTCAGCATTACACGTGGATTTTGAATTTCATCTAAATTCTCATTCATCGCAATATCAGAAAGACGTTCCAATAAATCAGGCAATGAATAATCATGATCCAGCATCCACTGTAGCCTGTATTTTTCGTACTCATTCATTTACAACATTGCTCCTTTTTAAGGCAATCTGCCTTAAAGTTCCATTTCATTACTTTCCAACTCCTGTGTTTTTGCATCCTTTTCATACTCATCCATCCAGATTTCTTCCACTCGCATAACATCACGTGCTGTATCCACTGTTTCAAAATGTTCTCTTGTGAAATTGATTGTCTTATATTTTAATTCCCTTTTTAGCATTTCATCAAAAATATTGTCGACACGTTTGGCTTCTTTCACTGACAATTTACGTCCTGCTTCAACATCAGGAATAAAATCATTTTTAAAAAGCAATGCATTCTGATCGCTTTCATGTTCTATTTTCCAATCCAAATAATCACTGATCGTATCAATAATATCTCCATTTTCACTTCCTATATCATATCTTCCGGTATAAACATAAGGATCAGCGTCATTTTCCTTGTAAAGTGTGATTTCATACTCTGTTTTGTCATATCCAAGCATCGTATCCTTGAGATGATCGTTCATTCTTTTTAGCAGTTCATTTGCTTCTGCAAAAGAAAGCTTATCTTCTGGGGCAATATTGCTTTCTTCTGAGTACTGAGCAACAGTCCCGTTTTCTGACCAGTTGATTGCAATTTGAACATTGACTTTGTTTTGCTCCTGCTGTGCCTGCAATTGTTCCATGTACGTATCAATTTTAGATGTTAGATCAAATGATGTGCTTTTAATACACTTTAAATTCTGCTTTACATTCTCCAAGTCTGATGGCTCAGTCGATAGTCCCCATGTCGCAACATACGGGAATGAATAGTCTGATGTATCAATACCTAAATGACTGGATACGATATATGCAATGGATTCTGCCCGCACTTCTCTTTCGCTTTTACTGAATTCAATGTTTTCTTTCTGTTTGAGCTGATCTAGATTTTCGTTGCTGTGAACAATCGAATGAGCAATCTCGTGAATCATGGTCTTGATTGTCTGGACCTCGCTCATTTCGGGTTGAATCTTTATTTCGTTTGTCAATGGATTATAGCATCCTTTTGCTGTCCCATCTAAAGCTTCAATCGTTATAGGCACTGGACTGATTTCCATCAACGCTTTTGTCAAAGCTTGATAATCCTTTACATCACCCTCCAGTTCCTTCACTGGACTTAATTCAACCACTTCTTTTCCTTCAATCTGCTCTGTTTGAGACACATCGAATGTATATCCAATTTTAAATGTATGTTTTTTTACTACAACTTCTTCCTTTTTAAATTTCCCGTCATCCCCAAGTATTCGATTTCCTTTTTCATCCAGAACATATTGCTTTTCTTTTACTTTGATTTCGACAGGCATCCAAATCATCAAGCCTTTTTCACCTCTTTTGACCTGACGATTAAAATCCTGCTGCCACTTGTTATAGCCTGCAAGGTGAGTGGCATGAGGGTTCTGTCCTAGAATCAGCAATGTGTTGTTCATGCTGTAATCGTGAAACTTTGACATGGTATCTAAAAGAGTTTTGAATCTATCTGAATCTAGGTATTCATAAATCCCTTTATTCATCGTTTCAATAGCCTTATCTATAGTTTCCTGTCTTTTTTTATCTTCCTCTTCTTTTGACATTTTCTTCCAGTTTCTTGCCATAATTAACTCCTTTCAAAATTAAGGCAAATTGCCTTAACGAAAAAAACTCTCAAGTCATTGAATCTCAAGAGTTTATAAACATTCTTCTAAATCATCCTTTTCCAATTCATCACCGTATAACATTTCTGTCATTTCCTTGACTTCTTGATTCTGGTTGACCTCATTGTAGATATAATCTTCATAATGTTTCACCGCCTGCTCACGTGAAAGCATATTATGAATCACTCTGCCATCCGGCAATGTAAGACATTCTTTATCCGCATCATATGCGATTGGATTTTGCCCGCACATCTCATCAAACAGAGTTTGACGAAGCTCATACCTTTCTTCATCCAAATCACAATAATCACCAAATTCGTAACCACCATTGACACGATCTGAACCAACTGCAATACCGAAGTATTCTCCATTTTCATCTTCATCCCATTCGCACTCTGAATCGAGAACATAGAAATCTAAGTTCATGTAATCATAAATCTTGCTTAAATCCTCATCAGTAAGATTGATGTCAAAACGTTCATTTGCAGTAAATCTCAGATTGTCCGTGCTCACATAATAAAATCCAGTAGATGTACGATCGTACACATACTCTAAAGTTTCATCCGCCAAGCAATGCAAAATCGCATCTTTTCTATCCTCATCCATTGTCATGTCTTTCATATCTGATTTCATTTCAACCATACCCATTTCGTCCTTGCGTAATTCCTGTAAGTTTTCCATTTCCTTTAATTTTGCTTCTACCTGACAAATACGCTCATCCAGAATCTTCTCATAATCTGCTGTCATTCTTCTTATATTTTCAATATTTATATTCTGATAATTCATGCCTAAATATTTATTGCGATCAATAAGTCGACTCTCAGGTTCGCAGATACGCTCATACATTTTGATTTTATCTTTATACTCAACAAGGTCTTTTTCGTAATGCTCCTTGTAATAATTCATATCTTTCAAGAAGCAATTTAAACTGCAACTTTCAAGATAGTATCCATTTTCGTATAGCTTCAGGTGATCCAATCTATCCTGTAAATAATCTATATGTTTATTAAATATCTCATTCACTTCGGGAGAAACACGTACAATAAAGAAATCCTTCAGCATTTCCTTTGGAGGTTTAATAATTGTCTGCCATTCGTATCTGTAGTGTTCCAATTCCTTAGAACATTTGCTGATTTCTTTTTTCATTTCATGAAGCTTAAACTGGTCTGCTTCAAAAGCTTTTTTCAAAGGTGCCGTATCAACAAGTTCAAATGGTCTTGATTGATAGATACTCCCTAAGCGATACGCATCCTTATTATGCTGATTTAAAATTTTATCCTTTACTTTTAATACTTCCATTACTGGATGTATGCTTTCTTCAAAATAAGGAAGTCCATTTTTCAGCATAATCAGATGTGACCTTAAATCCTGAAATGCTTTGTATTCACTTTCAGTGGGTACGTCTATTGTGGACTCCATCTTTCTTTGACTTCTTTTTAATATACGAGCCATATACCATTTTCCTTTCTAAACAAAAATAGTTAAGGCAAATTGCCTTAACTATAATTCCATTTCATTCTTTCCAATCTCATCCTGATATTGTTCTAAACCATTTTCAAATTCTTCACTGATATAATCAAAATCATCTGGAGCATCTAAATACTGGTCAAACAGTTCTTCCAGATGATAATGCAACTCGTCATCGTCTGCGTACAGATAAACTTGGTCACCTGCATCAAATTCATGTTTATTGATTGCACCTTTTAAAAGTGTATTTATATCGTGATCAGAAAGATCTGAATTGATTGCGTACAGCTCATCTTTAGTTTCATTCATTGCAAAGGAAACGCCATCTTTTATACAGTATGTTTCAAATGTACTCAACACATCTTCTGGAATATCCTTTTCTAAATGCAATATTGGCAATTCAACATTTTCTAGGGACATTTCCTTTTTCTGAATTTCATTTTCAGCTATCCGTTCAAAATTTTTAATAAATTCTGGATATGCTTTAACAAAGTGTTCATAAATAATTCCAGTACGCTTATTCTCATCGATTCTATTAAAATCTGCACCACTACTTCCACCATGACGCAAATACATATCCTGATGAGATATGATATGATTGTCCTTATTTAAATACATTTCTACAGTTAAATAATTCCATTTCATTCCCCATTCTGGATCATCGATTCTCATTCGCAAACATGGCATGGAAGCCATGCGACCACTGGCATTTCTTGTTCCAATACCGATTCGGTCCAAATCTCGATCTTCCGTATAATCAGGTCCACCTTCCCATCTCGAATCTGGGCAAACATCTTTCCATTGTGGCATATTTTCAGTTGGATAATGACCAAGCGAATGTTCCCAATAATAATGTGGTTTTCCTAAAGCTGCGAATAAATCAAAAATTTCTTTCAATTCTTCAGCCTTGATCATATCGAAAAATTTATCCTGAGCCTTGTCACATCTTTCTTTCCAATATTTTTTTTCATTTTCTTTGTTTACCTCGTTCACATAATCAGTCTTAATTTTAGCCTGATTCGTTCTATCTAATAAAATATCCCATCTACTCATAAATTAATCTATCCTTTCTAAATAAAAACAGTTAAGGCAAATTGCCTTAACTATAATTCCAAATCCTCTTCCTGTTGTTTTTCGCCTAGATCGAGTTCATCCTCGATCACTTCAAAATCATCTACTAATGGATCCAGATTCAAACCAGAGCCATTCTCCCACTTCACATGTACCAGCCCTGCATCATCCACCTGTTCGACAACACCACGTGTTCCGTCAGGTACAGGATGAGAAGGATCCCGCATATGGTTGCATTGAATTACTGTTCCTTTTTCCAACATATCACGAACAGCACTGATGGAGATTGCGTAATGTGGATCAAATCGTTTAACGTAGTGTGAATCTACATTCTTTTCAAATTTCTTAACATCATCCAATAATTTTTGAATCTTATCATATTGCTCTAAATCGCCACCAGCACAAGCACTTTTATAATCTTCAAGGTCCGTGATGATATCGTCTGTTTTTTTTGAAACTAAAGCTTCATATACAGTGTGTCTTTGCGTATCAATATCTATATCCCCACAATCCATCGCTTCATATGGATCCATATCTTCAAAGCATTCCATTAATCTGTCACATAGACTGTTCGCCTGTTTTGAAAGAGATGCTGTCCACATCTCGTCTTTGTAAAGATCAATCATTTCTTTATTAATCCAAACAGGCTTGTCATACTCGTCAAAACTTTCATAGATCAATTCCATTGCACGTATATGATTATCAAGATTATTTGCCCACAAATGTTTTTCATGGCAATCTCCATTTCCTAAAAAATATTGACAATCACATTGCAATGTGGAAAGTGTTTGATATTTATATTTGTTATCCTGATTCAATACTTCATTCTTCAAGTTGTTTTCAAATTCCATTTGTGCCATACGTTCAAATACTTGATGGTACAGATAATTGTCATGATAGTATTCCGCCTGCAAAGAAGATAACACATTGTTCACCTTTGTTCCATCGGGTAGCCATACACTTTCTGTCTTTGCATCATATTTCATTGGATGCTTCTTTAAAAGCTTGTTGTATAGCTGTTCCTTTTTATTATATTCCGCTTGTTCCTTTTCCCATAAACCGGAAACCCCGCCTTTTACTCGTCCATAACCTACTACAATGTCTAAATATCTTGACTCCATAATACCAGCAGAATCATCCAAGGAAAGAAGATATTCATCCTTTGCAATCAGTGTTTTAAAGCTTTTGTAATCCTCATCCGTAAAGTCCATGTTGAATCTTTCTTTTGCTTCTTCCTGCAATTCTTCCATAAATACAATACGATTTCCATATTCACTTTGTGTGAATGTTTTCTGCATGGTTTCGTCAGCCAGGCAGGCTACAACATCTTCTTTAAAATATGTTTTCTGTCCTCTTTTTAAAATACGAGTCATATACCATTTTCCTTTCTAAGCAAAAAACAGTTAAGGCAATTTGCCTTAACTATTCCATAGCTCTTTCATCTTTATTCTGCTGATCCTGAAGCTGACCTGTCATCTCATCCATATCATCAATGAATGTACGGATATCTTTATATTCGACCTCATCATAATCTTCTTCTGAAACAGTATATTGAAATTCGCTGTTTGCGTTCATGGATTGAATATATGTTCTTTTTAATTCATCTGGTTCTACTTGCTTCATACTTCTGAATCGTTCATCTGTAGCTGTTTCCTTGATTCGGTTCACAATCAAATCCGATTTTGGTGAGTTTTCAAGAATATAGGTGATATTCTTTACATCTTTCATGAATTCATATTTATCGCTGTTTTCCTGATAATATTTAACCATATTATATAAAGTGGTAATGTCTTTTGAAGCAATTACACTTGCTTCTGTATCAATGCTTAAATAAGCCAACGCATTCATAGGTGAGTCGAAGATTATAATATCGCTTGCATGGTCTTGAATTTGTTTCCATCCAACTGATGTAAAAGAACCCGCAGCTTCGTGTTTGTACGGTGTATCTTTGATACCATATTCCAATGCGAAAGCTGGATTATTTTTTTCATCATATCCAACAAATACTGCATTATGCATATTTTTGCTCATGTAAAGTGACTGATTTAAAATCAGAGTATCTATTACATTCCCTTCAAATGCCATTGTTTGTGTAAAATAATCCTTCATCTCATTAAAGTTACCACTTTCTCTATCAGGTAGACTGATTCCTGTATGCTTGTACACTGCATTTTTTGTATGAGAATATTCGTATAGAACAAGATTTCTTGGATCCCTTTCCATATAATATTGATTTACCTTTTCTCTGGCTTCCATAAAACTACAGTTTTCATAAAACTGCACAAAGTCATAGCAGTTCATCCCGTTTGTAGTTTTTGCATTGTAGAAAACAAGGTTTTTCTGCAAATCAAATATCAATGAGGGATGTTCATAGCATACAAGGTATCTTGCATTATTTTTCTTTGAATATAATGTCAAGCCATAAACATTGTCAGCAATTTCTGCCACAGACAATTGTCTGATATTTACAGCTAAATCTCTTAATTCATTTTTTTCGTCTTTTGTATAAAATTTAACACTCATGATAGAGCCTCCTTATGTTATTTTTCTAATTCAATAAAAGAATTGTTTTGCAAATTCTGCACACATCATATTTCGTTATAATAGTCTGCCAGTCTTTCTTCGGCTAGTTCATCTTCATCTTTCGTAAAGCAATCCAGATCGACATCATCATAAATCTTGTTTATCACATCATCCCAAATACGATAGGATTCAATTTCATCCGCATTTTTAAGCTGTTCATTAATTTCCTGATGTTGTATTGAGTAGTGGAAAGCCTGTTTACTCAAAATTTCTGTTTTACTGTATTCCGCCATTATCAATTCATCTACATGATTGATCTGGTCCTGATCAAAATATACGTCCCTTATCTTTTCATTCTGTATACAGCCATAAAAATGACGGGATGGTATATTTTCATTGATGAAATTGTATAATCCATCCTGTAATGGAATTTCTACATTTGCCATGTTACGTGTTATCGTATGCTCATAGCTAAACAGTCTTACATCCTGCACATCCTCCGCTTTGATATTTCTGTAATCACCATTGCGTATCATGGACAGATAATCTTCGTATCTGTCCAAAGGTAATTTTGAAAATGTTTTATATAATTCCATAATTATGCTTAGTGTTCAAACTGTCCTAATTCATTCAAGGTCAGCTGATCTTCCTTCTCATCCTGCGGAGATGGAGCATGGACTGTTCTCGCATATTCATTTTCAAGCTGAACACGTGTAGCTACATCATCAATCACCTGGTTTAAAATTGCAGGTGTAATAGGTTTAACGTAACCATAGTAGCGATACGTAAGTTCAAGTGAATTTTTTGTTCTTAATTCACATTGATTTAGTATATACTGAGATGCCTGCTTTCCATTGATACCAAAGCGTTGTAGATTTTTCACTTGATCGGGTGTTAAAAAAACACCCTTGTACATTTCAAATGCATCAGGGTGTTTTCCAATTTCTTCAATAACTTTTTTTGTTCGTTCATTCAGTGATAAATTGTTTTGGTTCTTCTTCAGGTACATCAGTCTTTCATACATCATGTCATAATCATCATAGGTCATCATACCGATACCTCCTTCCAAATAAAAAAAGATAAGCAGGGCAACAGGGAAGGTTGCAGATTAACCTACTTATCTTTTGTATAAAAATTGTGGATGATAATGTGTGCAATCCTTACAATTCCTCTACAATAGCATTATATCATACTCACAATACAAAAATGCTAGAAATTTGTGTGAACATTGTTCATCAAAGTTCATCAAAAATGAACATATGCTTTATATAAAGCACCTAAAAATAAAAGAAAATTAAGGCAAATTGCCTTAATATCATTCATTATCCAATTATTTTTTATTGTCTCTTAAAAAAAGGCATCCAAGACTCCGTTGATTTAAGACGGAGAGGGATGCTTTTTTGAATATCTACATAAGCAGTATACTTATGTCAATTCCAAAACATTATATCAACCAGATTATCATTTTTTTATATTCAGATAATCATGAGGTGTAATACTTAAAATTTTCGATTTTTCAAAGTCTTTTGTATTCCTTGTTAAAATATATTTAGCTTTTTGCCTTTCAGCAATTGCAGAAACAACAGCATCTTCAAAATCTGAAATGTCACTGGAAAGAGCTTTTTCAATATCTGCTCCCCTTGTATCTGATATCTTTATTAAGTCTAAAAGATTTCTTATACATTCTTTTGCCTGTTCACTTCCAATATATTTCCTAGCAATATAGAATATGTCTGTGATTGCCGAAGCTGATACAATAATAGTATGATTATCAATACACTTATTTAGTGCATTATATGAATCTTCAAAAAACGGCTCTCTTTTACATAGAATATCTATAATTACATTTGTATCAACCAATATCTTCATTGCTTAGAAATCCTTTCGTTTTTTATATTTTCAATCTCTTTGTCAGTTAATGAAGGCAATATACCAACTAAATTATTTAATGATCTTTTCTTTGCCTGCTTTGGTGAAATAATACGTGCAATCTCTATTCCTTTATTTGTAATAATAATTTCTTCTTTGTTTGCCATAGTTAAATAATCACTAAGATGTGTTCTTAATTCTGTAGTATTGACTTTCATAAGTAAATCCACCTCCTGTACATTAATTATAATATAAATGTACATATAAAGCAATAATAATGTACATTTATTCAATTAGTTCTTGTCAGTTTGCAATGACAATTAATATTGATATAGCATCTATAAATAATGGTATCCTTTTTCCTTCTCATCTAATAAATCAAGCCAAGATTTCAGTAGCAGTACTACATCTTTTTGATGACAAGCACTTTTCCAAATTTATCAGCCAGCTTTTTTTAAGGCAATTTGCCTTAATCTAAAAAGTGATTATGAGTATTCCACGCACTCAGAGCCACCATAGAACATTTTAATCGATCATTTTAAAGAAAAAGTACATACAAAAGACCAACCAGATAATAGAAATAATTCCTGAAATTCTAAAACAATTCCTCTCAGACCTGTCATTTTTAAAAGGGAAAAACCAATATAAAATCTCCGTAACAATCTCAATCATTGTTAGTATTATCAAAACTGTTTTTCTTGCATCCATTACTCTATACCTCAGAAACGATTTTCACATCAGCAAGTCTGAATTTAAATTTAAAAACATTTATCATCTTAATCAACCTTCTTTCTTTAAGGGAAATTGCCTTAACAAACTAATGAACGAGTATTGTTTCATCATACTCTTCCAAACAGCCAGACAGCAATAATCTTCGATTTGAATGTAGACCATAATCCAGATCGCACGTTGATAAAGTAGCCATAGGTGAATCTGTATCTACTTCATCATTACAGTAAAGTGATTCGTTTTTGAGTTTATCTATGGTTTCCTGTCTTTCCTCTCCAAAGTCTTTTGCATAAAACACAGACTCATTATTTGATTTTGAATAACAGAAAACATTACATTTATAGTTTTGCTCTGGTGTAAGCAAATAGAAATCTGGATGGCTGTCAAAAAATGATTTTGATGAAAAGTTCTTTAGTAAAGTAAACATTCCCCCACCCCGAACAGAATGCCCATAAATAATATTGTTATCATCTGAGAAGTCTCTATTCGTATTGCAGTCTAGAAATGCGGATCCCATGTAGTTGTATCCCTTATAGATCGTATGATCTAAATAATAGGAATTATTTGTTCCCTGTACTACAGGATATGATATGGCACAGTCTGGAACATATATCCAGCCAACTATGTCTGGATTGATAGCTTTTAATGAACCCCAGTCAGGTGCTAGAATCTGTTCTCCGTTCTCATTCTTTTTTTCAACGCACTCTTTTTTTATCTTATCTGTCTGTAACTCAACCTCATTATCTTCATTGTATATCTGCCAAGCCTGATAGGCACAGAACCCACCAACGCATATACAAATAATCAGTATGATTCCATAAATCCACTTTTTCATATTTTATTTCCCCTTTCACTCTATAAAAAAAGACATCCAAGACTCCGTTGTTTTAAGACGGAGAGGGATGCCAGTTTGAATATATACATAAGCCGTATACTTATGTCAATTCCAGTTTAGTGTAGCATAACACGTAAGTCCTATAAGCACAAGCATACCCACAAAAATAAAACCTGTTTTTATGTTAAAATCCTTGTCACTAATACATAAGTGAGCTAACCATCCGAATGACAGTGCAACAGAACCTAAAAACAGTAAATCTCTAAACAACATATCTATACATCCACTGTCTTTGATTCTTCATCAGCAGGTTTAAATTTAAAACAATCACATTTCTCAACCTTCTTTCTTTAAGGCAATTTGCCTTAATCTTCTAATTGAATATTCAAATAAGTTAGGTGTTACGCAACATTTTTGCTAGAAGAGTACTTTAATAACATATATATCATCTATCAAATGTACTTGTTTCCAGTGGAACCAACTTTCATATTTACAAATACACTCCTCCAAAGTCTCAGCAATCGCAAAATCATTTATATCAACTTTATTCAACTTAAACAGCTTTTGTATTTCCACTTTATGATCTTTTAACCATTTGCTTTCATTCACGATTTTTTTTACATCTTTTTCTTTCCATGCAATCACAGTCTCATTATCTGTTAAACCTTGCCAATTATTATTTTTATAAAATAACGTCCTCAGTTCATCTCCAGTTTGTGTGTTAAAGATATATACATAGTACTCACCATCAAATTTCGGATTTATTTGAACACAACTTTGCCATTGTTTATCCATTGTTTCACTCCTTACCATAAAAACAAAAGTGTATTTATCTCTTTTTAACAAAGTAAAATGCAGCAAATAATTTTAGCACTGAAAACAAAAAACATAATACAAACGCAAATTTAAAAAGCGGAAAGAAGATAGAAGCAAAATTATTTGCAGTCATAAAAGCAAACATTAACTGTATTCCTAAAGCCAACATAATTACTGAAACAACCGCTTCAAAAATTATAGGTATATTTAAATCATCAACCGCAACGATTGCAACACTAAAACCACCTAAAAGAATAAATATTAAAAAGCCTGTGACACTCAACGAAAAAGACATTATATCTTGATTTGGAATACTCACACTTAATACGCTTTCTAGAGAATAAGCACCCATTTTTGAACACAAGAAAACAAGAAATGCTATAGCTGCCATAGGCAATACAATCAAACAAATACCTTTCACTATATTAAGTGCCATATATGCGATAAGTTTTAAAAATTTGCTTAGCATTGGTTTATCGTAAAAATCCCCTACATATTCATATAATTTAGAGGATTTTATATCTTCTTGTAATGTATTAGTATTCCGAATTTCTAATTCGTCACTTCTAATATATTTTGTTTCTATTTCCTCACCTATAGTTCTTCCGTATACATTTAATCCTTCTTTCATTTAATCCCTCATTTCTTTATTAAGTCAATGCGTCTTAATTTATTTTCTCTCCACTTTTTTTTAAAATTTTTACCAGATACACAATGACATAAACACATTATGGAATCGATTGCTTTAATTTGATATTTAGGTATATATAAAAATAAATCCTTGTGATGAAAATCAATCAAGCCATTTAATAAAGTTTTATTTTCTAAATCGTTTTGCATAGAATATAAACATTCAAAAGAAGGGGTAAATTTTAGTAAATGTGCTTGATAAGATTTATTAGGCCTATAGCATTTAAAAGTAACGATATAATTGAAATCTTTTTCTAAAGACTCAATACTAGTAATTTCTACATCAATTTTTTTAAAATAACATCCATGTTTCTTCTTTCTTAATCTTTTTTTCATCCTATCACCTTCCTACGTGGCAGCACTGCCATCATTTTTTATCCAAACAGATTTGAATAGGTTAAAACATACGCAAGAAATAAAGTAGAAAAATAAACATTGCTATTAAAAAAGAGATAAAACCAACAATCAATAATATAGTTTTAAAATTAATAAATCTGTCGTCAAAAAAGATATGTAAAAATCCAAATAGTGCTATACATCCCATTGCACTATACAAAAAGTAAATTACAGGCATACACATCACACCTCAACAACTGCTTTTTTCATCAGTCGGTTTAAATTCATCATTATTATCAACCTTCTTTCTTTAAGGCAGTTTGCCTTAATAATTTAATAAAAAACACAGAATTATATTGGTATTTAACATATCTTCAATTCTTTCTAGTTTGTTTTGTAGCATTTTTTATTTTTTCATTAACAAAATATTTGATGTATAACAAGAAACTCAAAGCGTGTGTAAAATCGATAAAAATGCGTAGCAGAGAATCAAAAAATCAATAATAATTAAAGATAATTTAATTAAAATAAATTTATCTGTATCAAATAGCTCTTCTAACAGCAAGAGAAAAATCATGGATCCCATAAATATATATAATAAATAAGCAAGTAACATTTTTTTACACCTCAGAAACTACTTTCCTATCTAATAAATCAATCCAAGAATTTTTTTCTTTCATCTCATCACCTTCCTACGTGGCAGTACTGCCATTTTCTTTTTTTCATAAAGGTTTCTCATATTCATAAAGAAATAAAGTTTTTATTCAGAATGTTAAAAAAGAAATGATAGTCAATATTAAACTAATTATACAAAGTAAGATTTTACACATATTTAGTTTTTGTGGAAATAATTTCTCTAAAGCACCTACTAATAACATAAGAAATATGACTACAAGCACTAACGTATCAGACATTTATTACACCTCAGAAACGACTTTCTCATCAGCAGGTTTGAATTTAAACATATAATAATCATCTTTATCAACCTTCTTTCTTTAAGGCAATTTACCTTAATTTTTAAATTGCCACATTTTTGGAACATATATTTGGTATATTTAATTTGTATTTATTAGGAGGTACTTTATGAATCAAATATTCACAGAAATCATTGCTAAAATTAAGGATATACCATCGTACGAAGCCATATTATTTCTACTTTATTTCAGTTTCTCTTTACAATTTAACTTATTTGGCATCAAATACATAATCACAATAATATTTCTCGAATTTATTTGTTGTGTTTGTAAAAATCTATTTGGGAATGATTTATCTCATGAATCTAGTGAGGAATTTTATTGTTTAATGCTAATCATCTTTTTATTTGGAATCATAATGAACAACATACAATTTCATTCATTTAAATGGTTACGCATTGCTTTGAATAAATTATTTTCTATCAAGATAGAAAAAGTAAGAGTACTAACCAAATATTTAGATACTATTTTTAAAGCAATTATTGGATATCAATCAACTAGTATCATCGTTTATGAAGCGTTTCATTCAGAGCAATTGAATGCAACACTTACCACACTTGTTGAAAAATTATTCACAACATTCTTTCTTTATATAGCATTGGTTTTTTTTAGTTGGCAATAATAAGTATTACAAAAACGATCATTGTTAGTAAAGGTAAAAAATAGAACCAAATTGGATATTTTTTAATTCGACAATTTTTGCTACTAAATGCATTTAATAATGAAATTATCGAAAAAGCGAGTAAAACCAAACCAATACACATATTTTGTTTAATTGACTTCTGGATATGGATATTAATATCAAAGAAATAATTTAGAATTATTATTGTTGCACTTCCAACACAAGTTAATATTAGCAACCATTTTAAATACCCTTTTTCTTTCTCATCTAATAAATCAATCCAAGATTTTTTTCCTTTCATCTCATCACCTTCCTACATGGCAGTACTGCCACGTTTTCTTTTATTCAAACAATTTTTCATGAATATCGACCTTCTTTCTTTAAGGCGGATTGCCTTAATTTTTAAATTGTCACAAAAATAGGACATACATTTGGTATATTGAATATGTAAATATTAGGAGGTACTGTATATGCAACAATTTATTCAATCTATTTTTCTAGTTATAGGCACAGCTGTAATTACAAATTTCTTCACCCGTAAAATTTATCTGTCTGATAAAGATAGAGATATTGTATTGAAACAATATGAAATATATAGCAAACTTTATTTGCATATTGTACGTAATCAATTGAGTGAATATATTGAAAAATCAGAAGCAAAATATAACGTCAATATGCTATTAAAGGAATTACTTAATCATGATTCACTTCATGATTATTTAAACCCTGTACTATATGAACTGTTGATATACGTCAAAGACAAAACTATTACTGATTCTGACTTAGGAGATATACGCTATCAAATAGAAATGGATCTTGAAAATATAAAATTTAAGCTGGGTTTACCTTGTAAAAATAAATACAAAAATCATTTGATGCAATGCGGAATAATATTAATTGTCCTGATATACATAATGATTTCTCTGATATTCTGGAGATTAAAATATCCTGAACAATTTACAGAACAAATTAGTGTAATTATAATTGCTATTTTTATTATTCTTGTTTTTTCAATTTACTATATTGGTTGTGTCTTTATACAAAATTTTATATACTTTAAAAAGTATTATTTCTTTTTTAAACAAAGAAAAGCATTATCCCAAAAAGATATAGGGGATAAGAAAAACTACAATAATTATAAGAAACAGTCCAACTAACGTTAAACCAATCGCAAAGTCAAAATTTCTTTCAAATACAATCACCATAACAAGAGAGCTTAACATAAAAATTCCAGCTGCCGAAATCAAATATATTGTTAACATTCCAGCTTGATAACTACTCATACACTACCTCTTTCTTTCATCTCATCACCTTCCTACGTGGCAGCACTGCCACGTTTTCTTTTATTCAAAAGGTTTTTCATATTCATAAAGAAATATATACGTGTGACAATCAACTATATCAAAAGCAAAATGGAAGAGTGATTGCAAAACATAGAACAAAAAATATACACAAAAGTAATAGAAAAGCTTTGATTTTCATTAAATGTTCTTCCCATATTAAGCATAATATTCCAAATACTATTAGACACGCAAATGCACTATACAAAAAATAAATTGCATCCATCACTCTACACCTCAGAAACTATTTTTTTCATCAGTCGGTTTAAATTCATCATTGTTATCGACCTTCTTTTTTTTTAAGGCATTTTGCCTTAATTTAATTTTGATTATCTTTAATTGACTTTGGATAGAAAAATAAGAAAATAAATATTTGGTAAACTAACCATGTGTGCGATACACTAGGAGGTTTTATTATATGCAATTTATACAATCATTTTTTACAGCAGTAATTACCATATTTCTAACATTATATTTTTCTAGAAAATACGGTTTATCTGATAAAGATAGAAGTATTGTTGAAAAACAATTCCAAATATATAACGCTTTATATCTAAATATTTCAAAAGATAGTTTAGGTAAACCTATAAATTCAAATTTGGCCAAATCAAATATTCGAAAATTGATTACTGAGCTTTCAAATTCAGATTCTTTATATAATTACATTGAACCTATGTTATACGAACAATTAATGACTTTAAATGCTTTGCCAATCACAAATACAGATTTAGGTGATGTTCAATTGTTAAAAAAGAAATGATAGTCAATATTAAACTAATTATACAAAGTAAGATTTTACACATATTTAGTTTTTGTGGAAATAATTTCTCTAAAGCACCTACTAATAACATAAGAAATATGACTACAAGCAATAACGTATCAGACATTTATTACACCTCAGAAACTACTTTCTCGTCAGCAGATTTGAATTTATACTGCTGTATCTTCTCACCATTTTCATAATAAATGGTGTTTTTTCTTTTTGTATTTTTATATTTCAATTTTTTCATATTCACTTTTGAATCATCGGCACTGATATTTGTTACATTCAATCCACTGTCCATAGAATATAAGCTTAAATCTGATAGTAATGAGTTTTTTAACACTGAACCATTCGGAACTGCAAATACTACATCAGGATACATAGCTTTGAATGCTTGAAATGTTGTACGGTAAATATGGATATATCCATAATCTCCGTTACTTAGTGTGTAATTCCCTTCGCTGATCCACAGATTTGTTCCGTCAAAGGCTTCAACGAAACCAACATGACCAAACTGCGGATATAGAGTGTTCGCCTGAGCCGAGAACACAGCACCTCCGCTTGGTGTACTGCTCAAAGAAAACTTATCTCCATGTACTGCAACAATTTCTCTGGCATTATCTTTTCCGTTTCCAAATGCACCACTTGAAAAACCATACACCTGATAAAATCTAGACCATGCATAATACGTACACTGTGGCATTGCAAATGGATTGCCCACCAAAATAAATTTACTCCAGTCCTTTGTCAGTAACGATTCATATTTCAGTGCGTTTTTAACGGAACTGATATATCCAGTTGCCACAGTTTGATTAGTTGAAATATCAACCTTTTCATTTCCTTCATTCTCATCAGGAATAATCGTGATCGTTCCTGTTGATGTCTCAGGCTTGCCAGGTTTTTCTGTACCTTCCGTTTGATTGTTGTTATCAGGATAGGATGTTTCTGGTTTATCTGTTGTACCTCCATCCTCTTTAGGTGGCTGTGGTTCTGGTGTTGGAGCTGGAGTCACTGGCTCTGTCGGCTCAGATGGTTCTGGATCAGGAGTTACTTCCGTATCATTACCATCTGTAGTAGGTGGAGTTTCAACCTGCATATTACATACATGGCTTGCATCCACAATCGTTCCATCTTCGTTATATTCGACATTACCGATGTAATACGTGTTGTGATCTGTATTAATTCTGGTTTCATCCGCTTTGACAGTGGATGTCATACCACTAAGAATCAATGTACCTGTAAGTATACAGGCAGATAATTTATTTAAAGTGTGCATTTTATCGACCTTCTTTCTTAAATTTATTCTTTTGCATATAAAAGTGAAAAACATTTGGTATATTGATATTGTAAATGTGTATCGGACACAAGGAGGTTTTCATGAACGAACTTTGCACTAAAATTTTGGATTATTTATTTTCAAAATCTATTTTTAAACTATCATTTTTCTTGATTTATTTTAGCTTTACTGTTTACTTCAATATGTTTAATCTTAGATATACTATCCTCATAGTTTGCTTTGTATCTGTATGTTTATTTCAGAAACATATCTCTTGCGAAAGTCTTTCGTATAAAGACAATGAAGAATTTTATCAAATTCTCATCTTTTTGATGTTGGTTTCAATAGAATTAATGACACTAAATTTTAATCAATTTAAATGGTTGAGAAAATTTCTATCAGTCATGTTTGATATTAAAATTTCTTCTAATTTTTTCGTAAAAATTCGTTATGTTGAAATTATTTTAAAAACATTTATCGAATATAAAAGTATTTCGATTATAGGTTCAGAAATTATGAACAAAAATGAATATAGACATCAACTTTTTGAAGAATACATATCACTTGTTTTACTTCACATTTCATTGACATTCTTTAGTTTCTTATAACTAAGATTGTAAACAGTATTAAATTCAGAATTGTAATTATATAGTACCAAAATGGATAAGGTTTATACCTACATTTTTTTGAACTGAATGCGTTCAATAATGCAAACCATAAAAACATGTCTATTATCCATAACAATGCCAAATTATCGAATAGTGATTTTTTTATAGGAATTCTAATTTTAAAAAGCAGGCACAATAAAATTACAATTACGTCCACTATAGAAAGAAAAATCAAATGTTTGAGATACTTCTTTTCATACTCTTTCAAATGTATAGTACTCATCAACAACACTCCTTCCTACGTGGCAGTGCTGCCACGTTTTTTTATTTACAAGAATCAATAATCTTGCTATTTATATCCTTTGCTTCTGAAAACATTTGTTCGTGATAATCATTGATTCCTTGTCGAATGACATTCATTCGATCCATTGCATAGTTGTATCTTTCTTCGTCATATTCCATACGATTTAAGTTCATATCTCCAACTTCCTTTGCAAGATTTAACCACTCGTTAATCAATTCTACTGCTCTATCTTCTGTCATAAACTTTCCTCTTTAATTATCTATCTCAATAAAAGAAAGAAAAGTTATAAATGCTACATGCAAATCATCCCCTACACCATACACACGTTTTCCATTATTTGAATTTTCTTCAACCAAATATTCGACCAAAGTGTTATCTTTACGAGTTTTTGCTAGAAGAGAAACACCATTCCTGCTATGCAATCTGATAAGATTAAATTCTGTTTCACAATTTTTCAATTCTAATGATTTCATCCTATCCCCTTCCTACGTGGCAGCACGCCATGTTTTTTTAGCTATCAAGTAAATCTGTCCTTTTCACTTTATATTCAAGACCATGTTGATTTCCTAATTTATATGCTTCTTCATTAGTTACGTATCTACTTTTCGATTTTGTGACTTTGATTTTCTTATTTGCCCATTCTTTAACAACAGCAGGCACTCCTACCACTGCAAGTTCATATTTAGGGTGCAAATTCATTTCAATTAAAGACTGTTCAAGCTGCTGTTCTAAGCCATTCGCAAAACCTTTACAATAGTCTTTTTTGAAAATTCTGAAATCGACATCTCCTACATAACACTCTTGAATGTCTTTCAACATAGAATTCAAATAATAAACTACACCTTCTGCAACTGGTACACAGACATCAACATCCGATTGTAATCCAATGATATTGAATTTAACATCATTCTCATTTATTTTTCCTGCATAACATGTTTCACATTGAAAATATTTTGCTAAAACATTTAATATCCAATGAATATATCCGATACCAGTATGTTCTAATTGAATACTAACTACATCTTCTTGTGACCCTTTTTTATCAAATAAATCAATTTCTTCAATCTTATATTTAATACGAAGTTTGTTTGCACGATATATAGCAAGCTGTATCTCTTGATCACTTGCTGAAGTATCATCAGCAAGTGCCATGAGTTTCTTTATTTTTCTAATTACATCATCCTTTTCAGCCATAATTTAAAACCTATCTTCCTAACTTATTTCTAATATCTTCTAAAGCTTCTTCAATTGTGTCATACTCTGTTATGCCAATCACCTTATTATGACTATCTCTTAGTTCGTATGTACCAGATCCATCATATTTATAGATCAATGAATATTCATCATTTTCGTCAACTATATATTCGTCCTCATCGTTTTCTAAACATATACCTAAAGTCATCAAACCTGCTAAACCTATCAAATTCATAAGTAACATTCTCCTTTCAACATGGCAGCACTGCCATTTTTTTATTTGCAAGAATCAATCAGCTCATACTCCACTGTCCAAGTTGAAGGATAAGCTACTTCGATTGAAGCAACGTAATCTTCCAACTTTCCATAGTCTGGAAGTTTTTCAAGACTATTTTCTGGCATAAGCAATTCCGGAAATTGCTCCAATATTTTATTTCGTACAAGATCAAATTTAATCTGATCGAATCTCGTATATGGCAACAATAAGCTAATGTAATCACAGTCATCTGTCTTCCACGTACATTGTGGACTTGCACCAATATCACATACTTTAAAAAAATATTCCAGTAATGTAACAATCTTTTCTTTACTAGAAGAAGGGTAGAGTTTTAACATATAAACTGGTGTATATACACAGCTGTCGGCATTTCTAGTAACAAATTTATATCTATTCTCATTTTTATCCCAAGTACTTAAACTATCTAGCGTTACATACAAAGGTAAGTCATCATTTATTTGTAATGTTTTTAGTTCTAAGGATCTCATTTCAATTTTCTCCTTTCATATATTTTAAATCGAGTAAAAATTCTTTCTTCAAAAAGATTTCGTTTGCCATTCTTTCTACAATTTTTTGTAAACTCCCTATTCTGCTATTATCAACCATTGACAAGCAATCCGATTCTTTTAAAACATTCTCCAACTCATCTTTATACTTTTTTAGATTTTTTATTTCATCTTCAATTTCTATAGTGTATCCTTCAATTAAAGATTCAAGTCTTTCTTCAATCATTTGTTACTCCATTTTTTCCTGACGTACTTCTTCATCTTTCTTTTCCATAATCATCACCTGATCTTTTTTTAAGGCAAACTGCCTTAGCTTAAATTAGCAACCTGTTCATCAAAGGTTTTCAAAGCAATATCATAAGCATCCCCAAATCCATAGGAATAACTTTTACCATCCACATTTACGTATACTACATAATCAAACAATGTATCATCAGGATACATTCTAGATACAAGACTTACACAGCCTTGCCTTTTTAATTCCACTTCTTTGAACCTGGCCATAATCAATCTCCCTTATTTCCATTTTCATCATCCGACTCATCTGTTTTTAACATCTGATGTACGTGCATACCATATCTAGTCATTTTCCCGCCAAGAAATGATATCCATTTGTAGAGTGCAGCCATGCACAGAGCAAGGACTAAAAGTAGTCCTGCTCCTGCCATGACAACCATTATAAAATCTTGGTTTATTCTCATTTCATTTCTCCATTATCATCAAATCCAAGGATATTTAGAATGCTGTAAAAATCATCTGTCTTTTTAGATTTATCTGAAAACTGGAAGCACAACCATCCTTTTTCGATTTTTACAGAACGACCCATTGTTTCTTTTAAGTTTTTAACAATACGTTTGCGATCTTCTTTGTCTGCACTCGATTCGGTATCTTCTATGACTGGCTCAGTCATATTGGCATCAATGACCAATTGTTCAATTTCATCCTTCTCAATTTCGTCGGGATCTTTCCGTACACGTTCATATCCTTCAATCTCATGGATGAATTTCTCAACCTTTTTTTCACCAATTCGATTTCCCAATCGCTGAGCAATCCATTTTCGCTTTTGTATCCCTTTAGGCTTTTCGCCTGCTTCCGCTTTCCCATTCCAAACTTTCAAGTAGAGTTCTACTTTTCGTTTGAAATCTTCTTCCTGCAATGGTCTAACTTCATTCAACAAAAGAATCATTTCTAATTCTTTTGTTTCATTTTCTGGTGTAGGCAAAACAATTACAGGCACCATTTTCTGAGCATCTGGATATAATTCTGCATTTCTTAACAATGCATCTAGGCGGAAGTGCCCGCCAAGAAGCATATATTTCTTGTCACTGCCATGACGATGTGATTTATTGCGATAGACATGTAGTGGTGTATACACCATACCTTGTTCGTGAATTTTCTCAGCATTTTCGATTTTATCTTCTTCTGAATCATTTGCATCATTCAATGGGTTGAAATCAATCTCGTAGATCGAAACATTTTTTGTTGGTAATTCCTTTGTACGATCCACAAAGCTGTCCACTGTGTTATATCCATTGTCATTGAATCCAATCATTAAATCTTCAAAACTTGCCATGATTTTCTACCCCCTAATTAGTCCTTATTCTCCAGTAATGCGATAATTTCTTCACCTAGTGATTTGTAGGCATTACCTACATTTGTGTTTGTCAACACAACCTGTCTGTTCATCATACTAGCATCCTGTGTTGGCTTTTTCTGATACGGAATAATCGTTTGAAATATCATGTCATCCATGTGTTTTCTAAACCATGGAATTAAGTTTTTTTCTGTCTTTCCACGAGGTGAAACCATCGTGAATAGAACTTTTAAATCCACATTCTTCTTGTTTCTCTTTGCAATCGTAATTGTATTTTTAAGAGAAACAATCATTCCCTTAATGGATTTTCTATCAAGTTTCACTGGAATGATGTTTAAGTCACTGGCTAGTAAGGTGTTTGTACTTACTAAAGTCTGAGCTGGTGAATTATCAATCAGAATGTAGTCATATCTGTCCTGCACATTTTCAAATGCACATACTAGGCGATCTACCGCAGAACGAGTTCTATCATCTGATAAATTCTTGTCCGCTTGGCACAATCGAATTGAAGCAGGCAATAAACTTACGTTCATGTGTTCCGTAGGTACGATTACATCTTCAATCATGTCTGGATCGTCTAAAACCTCACATAGATCACTGGCAACATTTTCAATCAAGCATTCATCCAAAACATTGATAAAGTTTGTTCCACTTTCGATTTTTTCATCCATTGTCTGTAATTCCTTGATTGTTAAAGGCTGTCCTTTTGCACCGATACAGTCTGTTGCACTGGCTTGCATATCGGCATCCACAATCAATACTTTTTTGCCCTGCATACCAAAGTAAGTTGCCAATTCAATGGCTGTCGTAGATTTTCCAACACCTCCTGATACATTTGAAATGTTAATAATTTTTGCAGTTTTGTTCATTTTAATTTCCCCCTGTTTTTCTAATCTGCATATGCAATTAGGCTTTCCATTGATAAACCATAGCCTAATAAAGCACGTTTATAATCTTCGTAAGGTTTTCCAAACGAATAAGCACATCCTGACTGTAGATTTCTTCGCTTTATGCAAAGTAAATGTACGCAGTACAGTATCTGCTTTGATAAAACATCCATTCTCGATAAAATTTCGAGATCATGTTTTAAAACATCGTCATATGGTGTTGAACAATTGATTGTCAACAAGTCCATAAAATCTGTATCCTCGTCGATCTCATATAGAGGAACTTTTTTGATTTGGTAATACCCTGCTTTGATATACTTCGTAAGAGTATCCAAATGCTTTTTTGTTAATGCTTTGGTTTGTTCGTAGTTAATCTTCAACATACCTATCATCCTTTCATTTCACACATTTAATCTAATCCACAAGTAAGCCAAGTCCCATTGCAAAATTCTTAAGTGCCTGCACATATAATCGTTGCATATATCGTTCTGTCATTTTTCCATCTGATGTCAGGCTTTTATATGAAAATCCTAAAATTCCATGTCCAATCAGAACTCTAGCTTCGTTTGGCAACATTTTGTTTATCACACGAAATGCCTGCTGTAGTGCAACGATTACTTCTTCGTTTTTTGAAATTCGATGAATCATTTTGTGCTGATAATCTTCTCTTGAATCCGAACTTACGGAAACAACCGAACTAGATACTTGAATGGAATCAGTTAAAAAATCGTCCTGATCACTCAAATCTAGTTGCAACCCTGAGAATTTCCAGAGCGGAGAGATGTCATTTTTATTCATGAAAAATTCACGATTATCAAATGTTATCCCTTCAGTAGTCGTAACTTTGATGATATATTCTCCACCTCTGAACTTTCCTCTAAGATCAAATTCAATAAAATCTTTGATTTCAGTCCATATACTCCTTCCCTTGCACACAATTCTCATCTCCTTCTTAAACTTGCAAATTAAGATTTGGCTTTTAATTTTTCTACTAATTGCTGATCCTGCATGAGCATTGTTAGCTCAGCCAATTCGCCATTGTTCAGGTCGGCTATAGAGCGACTGTCATTTGGCTTTTTATACCTTTCCCAAAATGCAGATCGTGATAATGCAGCTTCACTGTTAGATGAACCACTTCCAAATAAATTCATAAAATCCTCTTTTGAAAAGCTTTGATTGAAAATATCATCTAACTCATCAGAATCATTTTGATTCATTTCATCTTTTTTTCCTTGTTGTTGTAGTATTTCTGAAACAGATGATGTCACTACATTATTTGCAACATTTGCTTTTTCTTCTTCTTGTTTTTCTTCGGCTGGTTCTTCTTCATCTGATTTGTTCTTGTTTAGTTTTGCTCCCTCATAATTTGCTTGAACATTCATCAATGTAACTAAAAGATACTGTTTCATATTTCTGATTTCTTTCTTTGGATTTTTTTTCAAACACTCCAACAAATATTCGATGTGATTGTAATCCAACGTTTCAAAACATTCATGGACTTCATCCGAACTATATTTGAAATTCTTAGATGTGATTGATGCATCTTCAGACAACAGCTTTTCCGCAATGACTCTGCTGATCAATCTTAAAAGCTGTTCATCATCTGGATGTTCTTTAAGTAGAAATTCAAACCCAATCTGACTTTGAATTTTTCCAATCACAGAACTTGCACTGCGGTTTTCTTTTTCTTTAGATAGATTTTCTTTTTTATATCTTTCTATCTTTCTTTCTATCTTAGTTTGTGGTGGATTTTCCGTGTGCGGTTTTTCCGCCTGCGGTTTATTTAAAGGGTTTTGACCGTGTGCGGATTTTCCGCCTACGGTTGCGGATTTTCCCGTGTGCGGATTTTCCGCCTGCGGTGTTTTTTCGCCGTGTGCGGATTTTCCACCTACGGTGTTTTCGACCGTGGTTGGATTTTCCGACTCCGGCATATCATCTACTTTTAGAAAGAATGGATTATCTTCCGGAGATTCAAAAATATACCATTTTGTTGTTCCAAAACTTCCATTTTCATTTCTTCTCTGCATGATATGTAAGTAGCCATTATCTTTCAATTCCTTGACTGTAGATTTCACCAAATCACGCCCACCTTTTATTTGAGTGGCTAATCCATTCACTGAAATTTTCCAATTCTCATTGCGTGATTTTAAAAGGAATATTTTTCCTAAAATTCCCCATGCTTTAGGTGACAGATTCAAATCGTCATAATACCGAATTGGAAGTGTCCCGTATCTATTCACAGCTGATACCACTTCAATTTCAGCTCCATCAAATTTAAAATAATCCATATGCCATTCTCCTTTTCCTCCAATTACCTTTTCATCGCCATTTTTCCAAAAAATAAAACCGACAAGATCTAGAAACTCGTTCTATTTCCTGTCGGTTATGTATAGTATTTTATTTTTTAAAATTGAAATTTTTTTGAAATTAGTTCGATCGTACAAATATATATGGTGCCAGTTTGAAACTTAAAACTCTCAAAAACGCTTTATATAAAGCAGATTTGAGAGTTTTTTTGTTGTCAAAAAGTCGATTTTAACCCGTTTTGGCAAACTTTTTGGCAAACAATTCGAAAAAAATTATTTTTTTTACTTTTCGAAACGAATTATTAAAAGTTCAAATAAAAAGCTTTTTATAACAGAATAGTCTCCCAGATTATATATAGATCAACCTATAGCCAAAACAAATTTCAATCAACCTTCATACAATAATCTGAGATTGTTTTCATGAAACTAAGAATTACGTTTACTTATTCGTGCTCAATAAAGCACAAAAAAACAAAGAAACATTAAGTCTCTTTGTTCTTATGCGTTCGAGCTGTAATCACAGATGTTCTTAGATGCAGGTGCTTTCGATGAAGGTCTTCTCTTTTTACAACTTGGACAAGCCATCCTCACGGAAACTGAGAAAACTAAACTGGAAATTAGCGATTTCTTTTTCCGGTATTCTCTGTCCCACGGATTTCCT